>TARA_R110002167_G_scaffold19692_1_pt1 | contig 250364 bp, 204 predicted proteins | sample TARA_R110002167 | Tara Oceans TARA_R110002167 (sample SAMEA4398238) | marine metagenome | biome: Polar Biome; feature: [MES] marine water layer (ENVO:01000295) within the mesopelagic zone...; material: water (ENVO:00002006), including particulate matter (ENVO:01000060) such... | reverse complement strand
CTTTTGACATTGCCTGTATAGCATCTCGCCGCGAAGCGACCTAGCTCATAGGCTTTTATCGCTTGTCATCGCTCTTAACCGCTTCTAGCGTCTCAGCTCTACTTCTTCATCATCGCTTTTAAGTCTGCGAATGGATTGAAAGTGGCAGCATCTTGCTTGGCTTCTTTGGTGCTACCGTAACGAATCAACTCTTCAAAGCGTGAATGTTCATTGTCGTGACAGTACAGGCACAACAACTCCCAATTAGTACCATCTGACGGATTATTATCATGATTATGGTCACGATGATGCACAGTTAATTCAGATAAATTTTTATGAGTAAACTCTCTGGTACAACGCCCACATACCCAAGGGTAGAGCTTTAGCGCTTGCTCACGATATCCTTTTTCACGAGAGGCTTTGTAGTCTCTCGCTTCTGCTAATACTTTATCTAATTTACTTTCATTGGCTGGCATTGATTTATCACTCATAAATAAAATTACCCCAAGGATAATCACTGTTATCTCTTGGGGCAATTGTTTGTAACAGCTATTTTACAATTAATCGCGACTGATGCAGATTAACAATGGCAAAGCGCTGATAATCCATCGTTTAGCATCACCGCCTCAAGCCTAGGCGCTATAAAAGCAAAGTTAAAACGATGCACAGCGATAAAATGGGATGACAATTGCTACGTTTGCTATAACCGATTGATATCACCGTTGTCGCTTATTATCGCTCTAATCGGTTGTTAGCCTATTTAAGCTTCTTTACTGTTAGATATCCCGGCGGTTAAATTAAAACGCATCGCATCTTCAAATGACCAGTCGACAAAAATAAGGTCGTCGCGTTTAACCAAACTGGTCACCCCTGCGATTTGGTAACTGAGTTGGAATAATACTGGCACCCAATCACCTTCTGGCAATGCATCTGCAAGAGGCTGTGGCGCTGAGTCACTCATGATAAAACCCACAACAAAACTGCCATTGGCTTGTTTGACTAATACCGTTTTTTGAGTTTTAGGTTGGCCGTCACGGTTCATTAAACTGGCGATATCACGGATACTGCCATAAACAGATTTAAACAAAGGAAACTTCATCAGTTGGTTTTCAATCCAACCGTAAACCCAAGCAATCGGGCTAACTGAAAATAGTAACCCCGCAACAAACACTAAACCCGCCACCAAACAAAAGCCTGCGCCAACAAAAGCCGCTTTTACCCCCACGATATCAAGCAATAATTTACCTAAGCCATCTAGTGAGATAAACAGTGACCAAAACAGCCAGATAGACAACACCATAGGCAATAAATTGGTTAAACCACGAGTAAGGGTATTTTTCATGAACGTTTTCTTCTACATCAGATTTAGGCGCCAAAGATAGCAAACATCTATCAAAACCGCTAAACAAAAACGCCCTATGCTGGACTGTTTGTTAGATAAACAGTGCAACATAGGGCGTTTCAAAAGTCGTTAAGGCCTCTTACAGCTCTTTTTCCATTTCTTCATAAGAAATATGGCGAACGTCTTTACCTTTCACATAGTAAATCACGTATTCACAGATGTTCTTACAACGGTCTCCGACACGCTCGACCGCACGCGCAGCCCATAATACGTCTAACACACCTGGGATCGAGCGAGGATCTTCCATCATATGAGTCATTAATTGACGGATAATACCTTCATACTCTTTGTCTAATTTCGCATCTTCTTTGTGTAACTCAAATGCTTGGTCTGCATCCATACGTGCTAGTGCATCTAACGTTGAGTGCAACATACGTGTGGCGTGACGCCCCATGTTTTCAATACTCACCAATAAAGGTTGTTGACTGTTAGCGCGCTTTTCTACCGCTGCTTTAGCAATACGAACACAAGCATCACCAATACGTTCAAGATCAGTAATGGTTTTAGAAATAGCCAAAATTAAGCGTAAATCACTGGCAGCAGGTTGACGCTTAGCAATAATACGGGTGCACTCTTCATCAATAGCCACTTCCATACCATTGACTTTATGATCGCCTTCAATCACTTGTTGCGCTAATTCTGAGTCAAGTGTTGCCAGAGCATCTAATGCTTGCTCAAGCTGGCGCTCAACAAGACCGCCCATGGCTAATACACGATTACGAATATCATCAAGCTCAGCATTAAACTGACCTGATATGTGTTTACTTAAATTCATTTTTTCCATGATACCCACCTAAATTCTGTATGTTAATAAAAAGCGTTTTAAGCAAGATTAACCGTAACGACCGGTAATATAATCTTCTGTTTTACGCTTTTTAGGGGTCGTGAAAATAGTGTTGGTATCAGCGTACTCAACCAACTCACCCATGTACATAAAGGCCGTTTGATCAGACACTCGAGCCGCTTGTTGCATGTTATGCGTCACAATTACCACGGTATACTGTTGTTTTAGCTCAGTAATCAATTCTTCAATGGTTAAAGTCGAGATTGGGTCAAGTGCTGACGTTGGTTCATCGAGTAGCAGTACTTCTGGCTCAATAGCAATAGCACGGGCAATCACCAAACGTTGTTGCTGACCACCAGATAAACCAAAAGCATTATCGTGTAGACGGTCTTTCACTTCGTCCCAAATAGCCGCGCCACGTAATGAACGCTCTGCCGCTTCGTCTAAATCACGACGGTTGCTTAACCCTTGTAAACGTAAGCCATACACTACGTTTTCGTAAATTGACTTAGGGAATGGGTTAGGACGCTGAAATACCATGCCGACGTTACGACGTAGTGCCGCGACATCAACTTTCTTGTCATAAATGTTCTGCCCATGAAGTAAGATTTCACCTTCAATTTTACAACTATCAACCAAATCATTCATACGGTTAATACAACGTAACAGCGTTGATTTACCACAACCACTTGGGCCGATAAATGCCGTAACTTGTTTTTTAGGGATCTTCATCGACACGTCAAATAGCGCTTGCTTGTCACCGTAACGTAAATCAAGGTTACGAATTTCAAGTGCGGTATCCTGTGCCGGTAAATTAGCTAAATCAACGGCTTCTGTTTGCATTGCTGAACTATCAATAGAAATCATTTTATCTTTCCTCAGGATATCGCTAATTAATGTTCTAGCGAACGGAATTTTTCACGTAAATGGTTGCGCACGCTGATAGCGGTTAAATTAAGAGCAACAATTACAGATACTAATAAGAACGAAGTTGCATACACCAGTGGGCGTGCTGCTTCTACGTTAGGGCTTTGGAAGCCTACATCGTAAATATGGAAACCTAAGTGCATGAACTTACGTTCTAAATGCACAAACGGGAAGTTCATATCAATCGGTAATGTTGGGGCTAATTTTACCACACCCACTAACATCAACGGTGCCACTTCACCGGCGGCACGTGCCACGGCTAAAATCAAACCAGTCATAATTGCTGGGCTTGCCATTGGGATCACAATGCGCCATAAGGTCTCAGCTTTAGTCGCGCCTAATGCTAAGCTGCCTTGACGCACTGCACTCGGAATTCGGCTTAAGCCTTCTTCGGTTGATACAATGACCACTGGCAAGGTTAAAATGGCTAAGGTTAATGCAGACCAAATCACTCCAGGAGAGCCAAATGTGGGTGCTGGTAACGCCTCAGGGAAGAACAATTGGTCAATTGAGCCGCCCATCATGTACACAAAGAAACCTAAACCAAACACACCATAAACAATTGACGGTACACCGGCTAAGTTAATTACCGCAATACGGATAAGCTTAGTAATAGGGCCTTTCTTGGCGTATTCATGCAAGTAAATAGCAGCAATAACCCCAAATGGCGTTACGATAACGGCCATGAGCATCACCATAAATACCGTACCAAAAATAGCGGGAAAAACACCACCTTCAGTATTGGCTTCACGTGGGTCATCACTAACAAAGCGACCAATTCCCACAAACCAGTGGCCCACTTTACCGAGTAAGTTCATGTGATTGACGTAACTGACGTCTAGAATAGAGTCCAGTTGCAAGGTGACTTCAACACCGCGCATATCTTTCACTACAACAGAATCACGAGCTGCTTTATCACGCAGGGCAAACAAGTCTTTTTCAAGCACTAAGTAGTCTTTGTTAAGCTGTCCGATTTGCGCTTTGATGTCTGCTTTACGCTCAGCGGTTAATTCGCCATCAAGCTCATAACCACGTTCTTTCAAACGTAGACGTTCCATTTGATAATTTATCGAGCCAATATCGCTTTTTTGCAACGCCAAGGCTTGATCAGAAATTGCCACTGCGCGGTCGATATGGTCGAACAAAGACGCTTCTATGTCTGCTTCATTAGTTAACTCTAAGCGTTTACCGTCTTCGATTACCGCAACAGGATAACCGTAAAAATTACCGTTTTTAGTTCGTTCAAGTTTAGCGACATCAGTGGGCATAGAGCGGCTAACGATATCGGTTCCCAAAATCCAACGGAAATCTAGACCAACAAACTCACGGTTACCGGTTTTTACCAAGTAACGAGTAACAAACTCACCAGGGTGTTTGGTAAATTTATGACCAGCTGAAATTAAGCGCTCTGTAGGCACCTCTTCACGGTCGTAAATCTCACCAATTAAGGTACTTTTAACGCCATTATTGTCTTCGAGTTGCCATTCGTAAACATCAGCAGGCCAGAAGTAGCTCAAGCCACGCCACGCGATTAACAGTAGTAAGCCTAAAACGGCAATCAAACTGATACTAACGGCACCACCGGTCATCCAAATCCACGGTGAACCTGATTTAAACCACTTACCCATTGCACAAACCTCTCAAGGCGATTGGCGAATTAATCATTAATTGAGTCATCATCTTTCCTTACAGTGAGCTATAACGTTCGCGTAAACGTTGGCGAACAACTTCAGCAATGGTATTAAAGAAGAAGGTGAACACGAACAATACAAAGGCAGCTAAGAACAATACGCGATAATGCGTACTGCCAATGGCCGACTCAGGCATTTCTACAGCAATGTTTGCCGCTAAGGTACGCATACCTTCAAATACACTCCACTCAAGGATTGCAGTATTACCGGTTGCCATTAACACAATCATGGTTTCACCCACTGCACGGCCTAAGCCCATCATAATGGCCGAGAAAATACCCGGGCTGGCGGTAAGTAATACCACCTTAGTCAAGGTTTGCCAGTTTGTTGCACCCAGTGCCAAACTGCCGTTTGATAAATGACGCGGCACAGAGAAAATCGCATCTTCAGCAATTGAGAATATGGTTGGAATTACCGCAAAACCCATGGCAATACCCACAACCAGCGCATTACGTTGGTCAAAAGTGATACCTAAATCATTAGTAATAAATTGACGAGTATTGCCATCAAATAATGCCACTTCAATCACTGGGCTTATCTCAAAAGAGAACCAACCAATAAATATAATCACCGGTAATAGCATTAGTTCTTGGTAGGTTTCTGGTAGACGATGCTTCCATTTTTCAGGCAATTTACTCCAGGCAAAAGCAGTGGCAAGTATTGATGTGGGCAATAACATCAATAACACCACAATACCGGGCAAATGATCTTCAATCAGTGGCGCTAACCATAAACCGGCCAAGAAACCCAAAATTACTGTCGGTAATGCTTCCATAATTTCAATGGTAGGTTTAACGACATTACGCACTTTAGGTGTCATGAAGTAAGCGGTATAAATCGCCCCAGCAATCGCCAATGGCGCGGCAAATAGCATGGCGTAAAATGCCGCTTTCATGGTGCCAAATGCCAGTGGCATTAAGCTTAATTTGGCTTCAAAGTCGTCAGAACCTGAAGTCGACTGCCACACATATTGTGGTTCAGGGTAACCTTCGTACCACACTTTTTCCCACAGCGCGCTCCAGGATATTTCTGGATGATCATTTTCAACAGAGAACAGGTTAAGTTTGTTATCGGCTTCAATCACCAAGGCGTTTGAACGCGGGCTAAAGCCCATTTTACCGGGGTTGGTTAACTGAAATTTCTCGTCGAATAACTGACGTTCACTGGTCGTATAAAGCAGTGTTAACTCGCCTTCTGCACTCAGCACGGCAAAGCTTTTACGATAAAACTCTGTTGCCATTACACTAACAGGAGCAAGATCATCAAACTCACGAATCTGCTGATATAAACGACCTTTTTCGCTATTAACTTGGAAGTACTGACTCACTATACCGCTGTCATAACTCACCAAAATAGAGCTGGCACCGGCAAGTAAATTTACTTGCTTAACTTCAGCATTTACTTTTTGAACATCGACAACTTGAAGTAACTCAACAGAGTCGGCATCGCGAGTGTTATAAATAAACAGTTTATTATTAGCACTCAAAATAAGCTGACGGTGATCAGGAGTCATTATCGCTGATATAACATTACTAGGAGCATCGCTTATAAATACTTCAACAGATGACCATTCAACTTCTTCAGTCATCATGTTTTCTTCGCCTTCTTGGCGATTAAGCTTCCAAGCACCTTTGGCGTCTTGGTATGCAAAGCTCATGCGACTGTCGCTAAAATCAAACACCAGATTATAAACCGCACCGTCACTATTAATCGTCAAAGGCGTTTCACCCATCGGATAACGCAAAGAGGGTGTAATGACACGTTTATTGTCTGGGTAAGTTAATCCAAACTCAATGCCGACAACAATCACTTGGCCGTTACTCAGCCCTAATGCAAAACGTTGCTCGCTTGGGCTTGATTTTGCGCTGCTGGTTACCGTTGTGCCTTCAGGGATTTTTGGCTTAAAAGATGAAATCAATTCACCGCTAGCGGCTGAATAAAAATCAACGACACCCGATTCGGTCACTCGATAAAGCACTTCGTTTTGTTCATCACTGCCAACAGTTAAGGTTTTCGCATCAGTATGTTGATAACTCACACTGGTAACAGGTTCTATATGCGCTCCATCAAAAATGGGCTTGATGACATACAGCAAATAGAAAAATATTAATAACAGGGTGACAAACACTAATGTGCCACCAACGGTTACCCCAATCTCTGCTGCTTTATCCTTAAATGCTCTGCGGGTTGCATGTCTATCAACGAGTAGACTTTTTTCCGCAGAACCAGGTTTATTGACCTGACTTTCCATTAAGAACCTCTAATAATTAATCGATGCCATAATTAGCGCTTTGAATGTGTAGTCTACTATGCTAACAATAATTATTTATGACTAAATAAATGAAAGTAAACCACAGTAAAACAATAACACAATCTTAAGTGGCTGCGATTATATGACGTAAATATGACATTTGTGTTACAGACATTACTTATAGGAGAAATATCGAATGATGCGTTATCTTATTACTCTTCAAGCACCTGATAGAAAAGGCTTAGTAGAACAAATTGCTAATGTAGTTAGTCGCCATGGTGGCAATTGGCTAGACTCTGAAATGCGCCATATAGACGGTATTTTTGCTGCAATATTACAATTAGAAGTTCCAGCTCTAAAATGGGATGAGTTAATTGACGCCTTAGAATGCATTGACGGCTTAACCTTAACCTTTGCTAAAACAACATTAAGTGCTAAACCGATTAAACATTTGCACTATAACTTAGTCGCATATGATCGTCCTGGGATTGTGTTACATATATCTAATAAAATGAATGCTCTAGGCGTAAATATAGAACAATTTAGTAGCCAATATGAAACAGCAAGCCACACCGGTATTGCATTATTTAGAGCAACGATGGCATTAGGGTTAACCGACCCAAGCCAAGAAGAGCAAATTACAGCATCACTGTATGAAATGGGTGATGATGTTGTATTAGATAAACTGAGTAAATCGGCATAAGTTGATTTGAACATTTAGAACGAATTAAGCCTAAAATCCATTTTGATCATCTGTTAAACTGCCACAAAATAATGATGATAAAAATGGATTAACCATGTTTGGAACGCTATCAAAACTGAAAACCCACCTCAATGATAACCATGAGGTGGAGTACCATTTACCTGTTGGTGAAGCGCGTTTAGCCCTTAACCCGCTTATTGGTAAGTCATTAACCATGACTCATACAGGTAATATTTTTTGCAGCAACTGCGGTAAAAAGACCAAGAAAAGTTATTCTCAAGGTCACTGCTACGTATGCATGTCAAAACTGGCCAGTTGCGACTTGTGTATAATGAAACCAGAAACATGCCATTTTGATCAAGGTACTTGTCGCGAACCAGAATGGGCCATGTCAAATTGCTTTGTACCCCACTATGTTTATTTATCGAACACTTCAGGCATTAAAGTCGGTATTACCCGCCATACTCAAATCCCAACCCGTTGGATAGACCAAGGCGCAACCCAAGGCTTACCTATTTTTAAAGTGTCGACACGTAAAATGTCAGGCTTAATTGAAATTGAATTAGCCAAATTCATTAACGACAAAACCCATTGGCAGGCTATGCTAAAAGGCCATAATGATGATGTCGATTTGGTTGAACAAGCAGCCAAACTTATCCCGTTAATTGAAGATAAACTGCAAGCTCTCGCGGCCGAATACCAGGACATTGTTATTGAACGTCTAGACGCGAACATTCAAGCCATTAGTTACCCAATAACGCAATTTCCAATTAAAGTTAAATCGCATAATTTTGATAAAATTGCTGAAGTAACAGGTATTTTGCAGGGCATTAAAGGCCAATACCTTATTTTTGATACTGGTGTGATTAATATTCGTAAATTCTCATCTTACGAAATCGAAGTGAGCTATTAACTTACTTGCTTGCTGTTGTGCTTTATTGCCAGATGTTGGCGAAGAAACACAGCAGCAAGCCAGTTGTAGCGCTTATAAAACAATTAATTTGCGCAACTGCTAAAAAAATCATTATGGTGAATGACTAAAATCCCCTAAAATTCTGCTTCTAAAAAATATAACCCAAAGAGATTTGTTCATGGAGTTAGTATTCGCCATTGCTTTATTTGCTTTTTCTGCCGGAATTACTCCAGGCCCAAACAACATCATGTTGATGACCTCAGGTGTGAATTTTGGTATTAAACGCAGCATTCCTCATCTAATGGGTATTAGCTTAGGATTTCCGACCATGATATTAGCGGTCGGGCTTGGGTTAAGTGCAATATTTCAAGCTTATCCTTTCATTCATATTGTGATTAAAGTAATTGGAATTAGCTATCTGCTGTATTTATCATGGCTCATCGCTAATAGCAGCAATAAAATGGAAGGCAAGCAGGTGAGTAAACCATTTACTTTTTTACAAGCTGCTGCATTTCAATGGGTTAATCCGAAAGGCTGGATTATGGCTGTTGGTGCCATAGCAACATTTACCTCAGTACAACAAGAACTTAATAGCCAGGTGATTACCATAGCGAGTGTGTTTTTATGTGTCGCCTTTCCCTGTGCGATTGTCTGGTTAGGATTTGGGGTGGCACTAAAACGGTTACTTAAAAATGAGCGTCAACAACGTATTTTTAATATCACTATGGCATTATTATTAGTGGCATCGATCATCCCAATGATGTTACCGCCAACAACACACTAATCAATTTAATAGCGATAAAGGGTTAAGTAATGGAACAACATGAATGTCTTGCTCATACCGAAATTTGGGTAAAAGATGTCATTATGAAATACAACATTTGCCCATTTGCCCGTCGAGAAGTCGAACGCGCAAGCATTCGCTATGTTGCCATTGAAGAAACTAAAACAAAGGCTGTGCTAAAGGCGTTGATTGAAGAATGCCAATACTTAGATAATCATCCTGACACTGAAACAACCCTGTTTATTTTGCCTCGAGGTTTTGAAGGTTTTTACCCTTATTTAGATTTAGTTGATTACGCTACAGATGAACTAATTGAACAAGGTTATGAGGGTGTTTATCAATTAGCGACATTTCATCCGGACTATTGTTTTGAAGGTGAACCACAAGACAGTGCCGCTAACTTTACCAATCGTTCCCCCTACCCTTGCCTGCATATTATCCGCGAAGCCAGCATGGAAATGGCATTAGCCAACTATAATGATCCTGAATCTATTCCCGAGCGAAATATTGCGTTTGCTGAACGTAAAGGAAGCGATTTTTTTGTCCAATTACTGCAACATTGCACCAAATGAGTTGAGAAAGGTCACAGGCGATAAAGAGCGGTGACTAGCGATGACAAGCGATGACAAGCGATTAACAGCCTAGAGACTAGGGCGGACTTCGTCCTGCTAGATCGCTGCGCTGCTATAAAAGCGGATAACAGTTGGCTTCGTGGTGTAGCAAAAAACCTTCAGACTTGGTTGATCAAGCTTTTATAGCCTCTAGCCGCGAAGCGTTCTAGCATCTAGGCTTGTTCGCTTGCTATCTTTCTTAGATTGTCATCGCCCTTACCGCTTGTTATCAATTTATAGCCTCTAGTCGCGAAGCGTTCTAGCATCTAGGTTCTTTCGCTTTTCTCGCTCGTTATCAATTTATCGCCTTAGTTTGTCGTAGTAGATAAGATAAATTTGCTGACTTGTTGTGACATGTCACTGGCATCACTCAATAAATTATCATTTAGCAAAGCAATCTGTTGTGATATCTCCTGCGTATGGTGATAGATCTCAGTGATTTTCATCGCATTACGATTCACTTCCTCAGCCACGGCTGATTGTTCATGTGTTGAAGCGGCAATTTGTTGGTTCATGCTGTCAATCACACCAACGTGTTGAGCAATCAATTTAAGCTCATTGCCTGCATGTTGAGATTCTGTAACACTTTGTTGTGCTTGTACCTGGCCTCGCTGCATAGCACTGACGGCAGTGGCCGCCCCCGCTTTAAGACGCTCGGTCATCGCTTTAATGTCTTCTGTTGAACGTTGTGAGCGCTGAGCTAAGGTACGCACTTCATCTGCAACAACGGCAAAACCTCTTCCTTGCTCACCCGCTCTAGCTGCTTCGATTGCCGCATTTAATGCGAGTAAATTAGTTTGGTCAGCAATAGAGCTGATGACCGCTAAAATGGTCACAATATCTTGTACATCTTTATCTAAACGTTCAATACTTTGCGCAGCGTTGGCAATTTCTTTAGCCAACAATTGAATCGCATCACTGGTTTTACTAACGTCGTTGTTACCACTCTGCACTTCGATATTGGCATTGGCTGATACTTCTGAAACCTGCACTGCATTAGCGGCAATTTCGTGGACCGTGGCACTCATCTCAGTCATCGCAGAAGCGACTTGCTCAGCTTCTGACGAACCTTGTTCAACATCTGCTTGCATTGAGTGAGTAAAACCATTCATTTTTTCAACCGCATGAACCAAACTCAATGCATTACGACGCACTTGGGTAATAACAAGTTCAAACTCTGCCATCATTTGATTGAATGCTATCGAAATTTGACCAAATTCATCATCTGACTGATGGCTTAAGCGAGTGGTTAAATCAAATTGAGTGCCTGCATGTAGCACCTGTTTGTGTAGCACACTTAAGCTACGATGTAAGTAGCGAGAAACAACCATGCTCATCACAATAGCAAAAATAAGAGCCAGCAATAACACAGCGCCAGTGAGATACATATGCTCAGTTGCTTGTGACAATTTATCTTGGCTTAACTGTGACAAGTCTTGGCTGAATTGTTTTTCTAGTTGAGTTAGCAATTCAATCCGTGCCGTCGATATTTTAAACCAATCTTCTGGGCTTTGTTGTGCCATTGCGACGCTGTCTTGTGCAAAGGCAATTTCACGAAGTTGGTCAACACTCGCCATAGCACTGTCTTGTTGTGCTTGTTTAAAAATACGGATGTTTTCTGGGCTGGCAGCGGCAATAAACCGTTCTGCATAAGTTTGTTGCTCTGCCACTAGCGTGACAAATTTTCGATATGACCCAGGGGGAGATTCACTTCGGCCAAAAGTGGTACTGAGGACAGCACGCTCTATTCCTGCTCGTTCTTTTAATTGTAAAAATGCCGCAAATGCTTTGAGCTTTATGGCTATTTGGCTGTCTAAACTCTGGCTAGCAGCATTATCAACCATTGATAATAATAGGGTATTGATGCGGGTATAATAACTAACCTGCTCTGCGACGCTAATGTTTAGCGCTGTGACATTTTTACGTATTTGGCTTAGCTGATTAAATGCAGCGGCAACTTCACTATATGTGGATTGCAGTTGTTGAGGAAAATTCTCTTGCTGAGCAACAAGATTAAAACGTTGAATTTGTATGTCTGTTTCAGCACGTTGGTTAGTTAAATTGTCTTTAAATGCTTGGCCTTTAGAACTGAGAAAACCGGCACTCATGCCACGCTCTTTTTGCAGTTCATGTACTAATGAACTATTGATAATAGCAACCTGGGTTAAATCAATAATCAGTGCTAACCGATGCTGAGTGTTGTATTCATTATTAAGGTACATACCACCAAATAGAATACTGGTTAATAACGGGGGGATTACAAGTAAAGCCAGTTTACGCGAAATTTTGAGGTTGCTAATCCATTGCCAATTCATACATCATCCTTTTAACACTCTTTCGGTTTAAAGCTCTTTCGATAAATACGTTTTTCTACATCAAACCATAAACCACATTGATAGATTTTGGTAAAGACTTTACAACAAACTCAGATCTAGCTCACAGCTAATTTAGTTTCTTTTAATTTAATAATGCTTTAAATACATATAATTGAGTAGTTTCTATCTTTTCTCCTGCGTGAACCCAATGCAATCTGCATCTCAGACGATGAAATTGAGTGAATGAATTTAGCGTGTAAAGCTACCGTGATAAAATCAACTGAAAACGACTCTTCTCACTATCGATAACGATTTATAAACGAAAACAAAACTCGCTGATCAATTCAGGCCATTCATTGACTTCATCTACTGAGTCAGCAATGTGTAAAGTCGAATTGGGTAATGTTTGGTGCAATTCAATGGCGGTTTCAACCGGATGGGTCTTATCGCCATGCCAGGCTAAAATAAGCGTTGGCATTGTCAATCCGCTAAGCAGTTGCTTATTTGGCAAATCATTAAGGGCTGCGGCACGAAACAACTGATCAAGAGTTTGGCGAGTCATCTGTTTTAACCCATCGAGCATTCCTAGCACGCTGTGCTCATGACCATTAATCAGCCAATTGGGAAGTAATTTATCCCAATGTTTAGCACTTATTTTAGCTAAACCTTTACCACCAAAAATACGAGCTGCTTTTGCCATTTTATGATATTCATCCACTTGTGCCGCCCGTGAATGCCATGCGTTTGGTGGATTCATTAAGATCAATCCTTTTACCATACCTGGATGCTTCAACGCTGCATATAAGCTTGTGGCACTGCCCATTGATTGGCCACCTAAAATAAGCTCTGACGTTGCTTTACAATGCGTCGCTACACTTATCATGTCATTGGCCAGTTCTGGCCATAAATAGTCTTCTACGCACTTACCGGCAGAAGACAAACCATGACCAACTGCGTCATAACGAATCAGCTGCAATTTTTTAGGAAATCGATGCCAAGCATATAAACCAATCGCATCTTCACTTTGAATACAGCCTGTTGAACCATGAGCCCAAATAAGAGTTTGTCCTTTACCGCTGATGGAACAATTAAACTGATTAATATTAAATTGCTCTGTCATGATGTTGGGCTCCCTTAATGAGTCACTTATCCTTTTACTATTTCAATCAATCTATTAATAAATAATTTAATGGCATCTGTGGTATCAAATCGAAAGGCTAAACCGTAGTGAATTTCATTTAAGCCTTTGTTTTGACGGGTTGGGAATCGGGTCATTTGGGCATTGTGATAGTAATCATATTTAGCGTGTACCCCGTCAATGGTAGCCAGTTCAGTCGAAAACACTTCAAATGCCGGACGAATAATCAGTAATGGCGTTTTCCCTTCTACATGCAAATAAACAGGCTCTTTTAACTCAGGCAGCATGTATTCGGTGACATTCTTAATATTAAAATTAGTACGACATTTCAAATCATTCAAGGTTGATGCGACTTGCTCATGGGTGATGCTCATAAAATAGATGCCTGTTGTAGGTAATACCATTGATTTATATCAATAGAGTATATGGCTTAGCAGGGTAAATAAAAACAAAAAGCCCCGAACTTTTGTTCAGGGCTAATGGTGTTAATACGTAGCTATTGGGTATAACGGTTATTCGCAGTAAATGAAAATTACGCGTCGATACCTTTACTTGCCAAAAATTCGTCGTAAGAGCCTTTGAAATCATTAATACCGGTTTCAGTGATTTCAATAATACGTGTGGCCAAAGATGAAACGAATGCACGGTCATGTGAGACGAACATTAAGGTGCCTTCGTATTTTTCAAGCGCATTGTTTAATGACTCAATAGATTCCATATCCATGTGGTTGGTTGGCTCATCGAGTAACAAAATGTTGGCTTTTTGCATGATAAGTTTACCGAAATACATACGGCCTTTCTCACCACCAGACAACACTTTAACTGACTTTTTAATGTCATCTGCACCAAACAACATACGACCTAAAATACCGCGAACGGATTGATCATCATCGTTTTCTTTACGCCATTGACTCATCCATTCGAACAAAGTCATGTCATTAGCAAAATCAGCTTCATGATCCTGTGCGTAGTAACCAATATTGGCATTTTCAGACCAATTAATCGTTCCTTCGTCTTGTGGAATATCATGAACTAAAGTGCGTAATAAAGTCGTTTTACCAATACCGTTCTGACCCAAGATAGCAATTCTCTCACCCACTTCAACCATTAGGTTAAGCTTGCTAAATAATGGTTTGTCGTAACCTTTGGCTAAATTTTCAACCACAAGTGCATTACGGAACAATTTCTTTTCTTGTTCGAAACGAATAAATGGGTTTACACGGCTCGATGCTTTGATGTCATCAAGCTTAATTTTATCAATTTGCTTAGCGCGTGATGTAGCTTGTTTAGCTTTAGATGCGTTGGCAGAGAAACGTGCTACGAACGTTTGTAATTCAGCTATTTGCGCTTTTTTCTTGGCGTTGTCACTCATTAAACGTTCACGTGATTGCTGTGCAGCCATCATGTATTCGTCGTAGTTGCCAGGGAACACTCGTAGTTCACCGTAATCTAAGTCAGCCATGTGAGTACACACTGAGTTTAAGAAATAACGGTCATGCGAAATAATAATCATGGTGCTGTTACGTTGGTTCAACATGTCTTGTAACCAGCGAATCGTATCGATGTCCAAGTTGTTGGTAGGTTCATCAAGTAACAGTAAATCTGGGTTTGAGAATAATGCTTGCGCCAATAACACCCGCAATTTAAAGCCTGGTGCAATCTCACTCATTAAACCGAAATGTTGTTCAATGGCAATGCCCACGCCTAAAAGTAAGTCACCTGCGCGAGATTCAGCAGTGTAACCGTCCATTTCAGCAAATTCCATCTCAAGCTCAGAGACTTTGATTCCGTCTTCTTCACTCATTTCAGGTAAAGAATAAATACGATCACGCTCTTGCTTGACCTCCCACAACTCTTTGTGGCCCATGATCACGGTGTCAACGACTGAAAAACTTTCGTAGGCAAACTGATCCTGGTTTAATTTACCCATGCGTTCGTTAACATCTATAGAGACGTTACCGCTTGATGGCTCTAAATCACCGGCAAGGATTTTCATAAAGGTGGATTTACCACAACCATTCGCGCCAATTAAACCGTAGCGATTACCGCCACCAAATTTTACTGAGAGATTTTCAAACAGTGGCTTAGCGCCAAACTGCATCGTGATGTTAGCTGTTGTAATCAAAATGAAATTCCAAATCGTGTTGTGTGTTAAAGCCCATATCAAATTGTAGTCTACTTGCTCGAGTTGACGTCTATATGACTCAAGCGAACAAAAATGATATTGAAACTGGCATACGGCAGAGCCGAGGTAAATACGAAGCGCGACAGTGTAAGGATTTTTGGCCTAATTATCAACCTAGCAATAAAGAATAGGCTATACAAATTCAATCGACTTTTATGATAATGCTTCGATGTGAACCGGTATGAGATCATCTATGTGAATGTTGTAATGGCAATAACTTGATGGCCTACCTTTAACGCCGAAAACTAAATCTGGCTTTCGGCGCCGGCAATAACTTTTCTGTTTTTAACATTAACTTGGGCTAAGGAATTGAATGAACACGCCAAAATGTGCCATTTGGGCCTATTCCATAACAAACTTGTCAATTGTTATACTCTGGCAGGTTCTACAATTTCATCTAAGTGAGTTTCTGCTTGGGTAAAACAGTTCTGTAGAATCTTTTTAGATGGATAAACACCCATAGCACTCTCGATAACCTGCTTTTCAAAATCGATAATAATCGGAATAAGATTGCTTGCTTTGGATATTTTACGTTTTCTCAACTTTTTCAATGCGGTGATTTCTGCAGCTGTTGGCGAGCTATCGAAGGTAAAGTAAAGATAATGAATCGTATTTTGCGATTTCATGGCGAGCATTTTTTTCAGCCCTAGCAATCGATTAAATAAGTCATCATTTTGTGCTTGAACTTGTTCAATCGAGACCTTATTCATATCGAATACCGATATCGAAATGACATTATTAAAATACTTTTTCGCCGCAATAAACTCGAGACCTTGTACTTTGAATTTATCGTCTTGCTCAAGCACTGATACCGCTAACTCAACAAACTCATTGCTATTCACTAAGATATCTTTTAATCGTTCTCGGCCTGTGGGCAACGAGCTAAAATATGACGCTTTTTTCTGCATATTACGTCTAACGTAAAGCGCTAATGCTCCACAAAGAACTAAACAAACTATTTTACCGCCTATGCGATGCCAAAAATCAAGATATGGCGCTTCAGGAAGCACCATGCCAGCTTCCAAAGTCAGCCCTGTCACTTGCAAAGGAGTGAGGTCTATATACGCGTCTTGTTGTGGCAGCATGCCAGCAAACCGACCGTCATAATTCCACAGGGGGATAAATAGTATTTCAACTGATTTATAAATATAACCAATATCAACATAATCCCCATCAACGGTTTGAAAACGTTCATCATTTGGCAATTCCACTACAGGGACAATATTTTCGCCACCAAATGAAATTAAGCCTGCTTTAGCGTGTGCAGCATTAGGGGCAATAACGAGAAGAAATAGACATAGAAACAGAGTATTTTTCATTTTAATCCTTTATGAATAAAAAATATGCAATTGGTATTTAATACCAATCAATAACAAAAAGTAAATTATGGATTTACGTATGCGCAGTTAGTCTTGTATTGATTCCTTTCGACTAACAATTCAGGGTTATTATACCCAAATATATTCAGAGGTCGATAACAGTAACATCTCAAAAATAGCATTACAGTTATTTTTTAGCACCTGTGGACCTCAATATTAGGTACTAGGTAGTGATTTCTAACAAGCTAAATTATGAGAAATGGTGTGATAAAATAAAACGACACATTGGCAATGTAAAATAGATAACGGCATTAACAATTATAATTAATGACGACGAGAATATTAGTGCCTTTCTCTTTAAATTCCACAGCGCCATAAAATGCAGTTAATACATGTGGCGGTAAGCTAAGCGTCCCTAAACCTTTCACTAGCGGTTATGGCTGGGGAAATAGCAGGAAAAAACTATCTAGTCAAACTATTTACCTAAGCTTTCCCGTTGCTAACTCTACGAGACATGAGGCCTTATCTATTGGCTCAGTTGATCAAGGTAATGCATGACTTGTTGACTGGCTTTTTCCATTTTAGTCAAATGGTCAATCGCGGCCTTTTTATCACCTTTGATGATCAACTCTAATGCTTTTACTCCATTAGCATGCACTTCTTTATGTGGAACCTCTAACGAACGAAAGGCATTATTGGCGGCAAAATCATTCTTACCACTACTTTGATACCATTTGCCTAATCGACACATTGTATGATCAGCAAAACTATCAATTGATTTTTGACTAGAGCCATGAGCAACGGCATAGATTTCACCTTTCCACACAATATGGTCTAGTTTTACAGTTTGAATAAAGGTTCTTAATGATGCGTGGCTAATGGTATTTTTCATCGATGTACAGCAATCAATAATCTCGACATAGTCAGCATCAAGCTTTTCAACACCTAATGATAAATCACCATTACTATTTTGAATAACACTGACGGATTCAACGGTTGTTGAGGTGGTATCAATAATTTTATTGACCAGTTCAGACACTTCGTTTGCGGAAGTTTGAGTATTATTGGCTAATGAACGGACTTCGTCGGCCACGACACTAAATCCTCGACCCGCTTCACCTGCGCGCGCAGCTTCTATTGCGGCATTAAGTGCTAATAAATTTGTTTGCGCAGAAATTTTTGAAATAGTCGAAACGAACATATTGATGTTATCGGCCATTTTAGAAAGACCAGAAATATTCTCAGTTAGCATGCCCATCTTCGATGTTAACGAATTCATTCCAGCCACAATACGACTAAGAGAATCACTCGATGAATGGAGTAATTCACTGATCACATTGGTTGATTGATTTTCACGATCGATTGCTTGATATGACGATAAAACTGTTTCACGAACCCCCTCAATATGCTTAATACATTCAATAGTACAGTTTAATAATTGCTGTTCAAAAAACAGCTCTTCTTGATGGGCCTGATTGAGGCTTACTTGCGTTTTTAATTCATCATTGTGCAGAGTTAATTGCTGGTTTTCCTGCTCTAGTCGTTGAACGCTTTGAATTAGTGCTTCATTTTGTTGACACTTTATTTGATATTTTTTTGTAGTCGTAAACATAATGATCTCATTCAATGGCTAAAATAGAAATGATACAAACACCAAAAATATAATCACTTTTAATCAGAATAATGATACATACTTAAGGCAATATCCTTATATAGTAAATTCTAATTTAAATATCTCTAAGTCCTATCCTATTGATTTGTGATATTCAACTCATTATTTTTATTATTGATTAACTGGCCACAAAATGGCGTGGAGCAATACCATTCTATGCTGAAAGCATCAACACCAAAGCGACATGCTGCTAGAAAATTTAAATGCTGTAGGGCTAAGATGGTAAATAAAGGCAGGACACTTAATGAGAGTGGTAACGAGTATTCACCCCGCTACCACTCAAAGTGCAGTTATAGATGAGGGCGCAGATTGCGCCCTAACGCTAAGATGTAAAACGTTTTGTAGAAATACCGCTAACTCTAGCCGCATAAGCGTTTTACAGTTCTAAATAAGCCACTATGTAATCTAATCCACCAGTAATGGCAGCAACTTGAGCATCGTTACATTCTTGTGCTGTCACGTGTGGACTGTCCGGATAAACCTCAGTAGTGGTATTGAAGTGATTGTCAGTAATCCCGGCACATAAACTGAGTTTTTTAACCGGGTAATTAATCACCCCAAATTGCTCTATCGGCACTTCAATTAATTGTCCATTGTCGTCAGGCGCAATGTGAGTCACTTTAGCCACAGAATCAATCACTGCTTTTTGGAAGGCTGGAGTTGGGTTATCACTGTCGCCGACTAAATAGAAACCATCAGGGATAATGCCTTTATCGTATTCAACGCCATCACGTGCAGACAGCAAAGGTCTAAACTCTAACTCATCAGTGTCGGTGGTTTCATGTAAATCGATATGGGCATATACATCTCCCAAACTTGCCACAAATGCCATCAGCGCGGCAGACTCTTCTGCAGGACTATTAGCATAAAAAGAGCGATTAGGATCGATGGCTTTAGGATTCCAACGGTTAACGGTCTCATAACCCCACGGGCTAACACACGGCGCGATGGCCACATTAAAATACTGAGTATAATCGTGTGCTTTAGTGGCTAAAAACTGAATAGCACCATGTACGCCGCTCGTTTCATAACCATGTACTCCACCAGTCACCAGAATGGTTTTTTTATTGCTATCCCATTGCTGAGATTTAAAAGCAAACAGTGGATATTTATCAGCGTCATAAGATAATGCGCCGTATTGTACCTGTTCAAACGGACCATTAATCTGAGCCAGCTTACTCACCACTTCATCTTGATATGAGCGCTTTATGGCAACTTGTGCCAACCATTGTGCTTTGTCTGCGTCGGTCCATTTTTGACCTGGTGTACCAATTGGATACGGTGTTGAATTGCTCATATAACCTCGTTAATCGTTTATTTTATTGAGTTATGTATGTGTAAGTCACTTGATTTTAACTGATGTTTATTGCTCAACTATTTGTTTACTTATATGCCGTTTTACTGGCTAACTGGATGGGATTTAGCAAAAATAACCAATGCAATCCCAATAAAAATAATGCCCGCCGATACACTAAGATGAAAACTGATCACTTCATCTAAAAAGAGAATACCGCCCACGGCGGCAATCACAGGTACCGTTAATTGTAAAACCGCAGCATGGGTTGATGTGAGTCCGCGCAATGCTTGATACCACAACGCATAACCAATACCCGATGCCATTGCACCCGATAACACTGCTAACAATATGCCTTTAGCAGACAATACTGTTACTTGTGATATTGAGACTAATTGTGTCGCTGAGGTTAATTGAGGCAGGAGCCACACCACCAATATCATCACCACAACCAAAGGTAGGCTGCGAATAAAGTTATAACCTGTATCAAATAATGGGTTAACTGACTTTTTACCTAACAAAGTATACCCGCCCCAAGCACAACCGCTGATCGCCATTAATACTAATCCGGTCATCGAAGGTGCGCTTACGCCAGGTAATACTAAATAAGCAAATCCACTGAATGCCAATAATGCGCCTATCCACTCAAGTAGCGTTAACCGCTGGCCTTGAAAATAGCTGATTAACATCATGCTAATTTGCACTGCGGCAAACAAAATCAGTGCTCCGGTCGCGGTATCAAGTAACACATAGGCGTATGAAAAAGTCACCGCGTAGATAAACAACAATGCCCCTGCAAACATGCTGCCACGGCTAGTAGAGTTACTCACTGTGGTTTTAGTACTTCGCAACAGCATTAACAACCACAATACCAACGCACCTGCGATTAAACGAATAGCAGTAAAACTACTGGGATCGATGAGTGCCGGAGTTTGTTGAGTCGATAACGCCATGCGACACAAAACTGAATTGGCAGCAAATGCGACCAAGGCAATTAAGGTATACAAAGCGATAGAAAACCTTGATAAAAATGCGGATAAGCTAGACATAACAGAGTTACTTAGTCGATTTTTTGAAACTAAATTTATGAGTAAACCACTGTATTACAGCCACTTGCTGTACGTGGGTTAAACCAAAGTAAACACAAATCCACGGTGAAAGGAGTAAAAACCACGGTAGCGCAGCAGTTGAGCGACCTGAAAATAATAAATACAAAAATCCGCCATAGATAATAATCACGCCCAGAATGCCTACAATTAGCATGATTTTTTTTAGCAGGTATTCTAACTTCGCCACGTCATTAATCCTTAAAAGTAAAAAGCCACGCCGAGCATAAGCTCGGCGTGACAACATCATAACAAACTGAATGCTGGGAATACCAATCACATTCATTATATGAAAGTGCTCAACGCGTTATATTGCTCTGAGCGAACAGATAATGAGCAAAAGCATCACTCTATCGCTTATAAGCGAATACCGCCGTCAATTTCAAATACACGACCGTTAACGTAATCGTTTTCGATAATAAATCGCACCGTTGCAGCCACTTCTTCTGGCTGACCTAAGCGCCCTACTGGGACCATTTTTTCTAAACGCTCTAATGCTTCTGGTTTCATTGCTGCGGTCATTTCGGTAGCAATAACTCCAGGAGCAACTGCTGCGCTGCGAATATTATGGCGAGCTAACTCTTTTGCCCAACCAACCGACATAGCCGCAACGCCCGCTTTAGACGCTGAATAATTAGATTGTCCCATGTTACCGGCTTTAGCAACGCTAGAGATATTGATAATAACCCCAGCTTGCTTGGTTTCAATCATCGCTGCTGCGGCTTCGCGACCACATAAAAAGGTGCCCGTTAAATTAACATTGATAACAGATTGGAACTGCTGATATGACATGCGGTCGGTGACTACGCCATCTTTGGCTTTAATCATTAGCCCATCACGTAAAATACCGGCATTGTTAATTAATACATTCACTTTGCCAAAGTCTTCAACGATAAATTTAAAGCCAGAGACCACATCTTCTTCATCGGTAATGTCTAACGCATAACCTTGAACTTCAGTTACAGAACCTAAATCAGCACAAGCTTGTTCAAGTTTAGCCTGATCAACATCGATAAGCGCCAATTTAGCACCTTGGGCAGCTAAATCATGCGCCATAGCTAAACCTAACCCACCTGCTCCGCCAGTAATGACGACAACCTTATCTTTTAATTCCATCAACTGAATCCTTTATTTTTTCTTTGAAAATTGTTCAAAAATACTCGAAAAATCGCGACGACCATGGCCTTGGCGAGCATGATTAACATATAAGCTACGAGCCAAGGACCCCATAGGTGTACTTGAATTAGAGGCGACTGCCGCTTCTTGCGACAACCCTAAATCTTTAACCATCAAGTCAACCATAAAACCACCTTGGTAATCTTTTGACGACGGCACATTTTCCATCACATCTGGGCATGGGTTGTACTTTTCTAACGTCCAGTTACCGCCGCTACTGACTTTCATGATATCAGACAACACTTTAGGATCTAAACCATTATCCAAACCAAGTTGTAACGATTCGCTAGTACCCACCATCAATACAGACAACAGCATGTTATTACAAATCTTTGCTATTTGACCTGCACCTACTGCACCGGCGTGAAATATATTGCCACCCATAACCGTTAATACCGTTTGGGCTTGTTGATAGGCGGCTTCACTACCACCACAAATAAAGGTTAAGGTACCGGCAGCTGCGCCTGCTGTACCGCCAGATACTGGCGCATCCATAAATTCGATGCCCTTTTCAGCGGCTTTTGCCCCAACTAAACGGGCGCTGTCGGCATCAATGGTTGAGCAATCTATCAATAATGCCTGTTTAGACACGACATCTAACAAACCTTTATTATTGTCATCGCCCAGGTACAAGCTGCGAACATGCTTGCCTGCTGGCAGCATGGTAATCACAAAATCGGCGGCTGCCGCTGCGCCGCATGCTGTTTTAGCGCTGAGTGCACCTTGCGCTGTTAACGCTTCGACTGCTGTAGGATTTAAGTCAAACACGGTGACTGTCATACCCGCTTTAATTAAATTGGCCGCCATTGGGCCACCCATGTTACCTAAACCAATAAATGCTACTGTTGCCATGTCGTTAATCCTTTTTAAGTAAAGTCTGCTAATGGGTGTTTATCTTCAGCCCAAGGCGAGGTAACCAATTGGGTCACTTTATTCGCATCCACTGCGTCTACATCTGCAAATAACCATTTAGGTTGACGATCTTTATCAATCAATAAGGCGCGAACACCTTCGCAAAAATCACCCATAGAGCAGCAATTGACGCTCACACCTAACTCCCACTTAAAGCAGTCTGCCAAACTCATTTCGGTGCCAAGTGCTGCCTGAGCAAAAATTAAATGCCAGCTTATTGGGCTACCTGCTAAGGCGGTTTTTTGTGCTCGTTTTAGCCAATCCAGATCAGTGTTTAATGTCGATAATTGATGATGCACATCAAGGATGTCACCCGCCATCAACAAATCGATTTGTGCTTGGAATTGTTGCAGTGGGCTAACAGATAATGCCGCTAAATGCGGCTGACTCATATTGGTCAACAATCCGCTTAGCAGTTGATGATTTTGCTCACTATTTTGACTCCAAGCGAGTTCAGCCATGGCATTGAATAGTGGCTCTTTTTCATCGCTATTAAGAATGTGATTTCCTAAACCAACATACAGCGCATCTGCACAGTTCATGTTGTAAGCGGTTAAGCCTAAAAACAATCCTGTCTTACCTGGCATACGGTTTAAAAAGTAGCTGCCGCCAACGTCTGGATATAAACCAATGGTCACCTCTGGCATTGCAATACGGCTTCGCTCGGTAACAACACGATGACTGCCGCCCGCCATTAACCCAAGTCCACCGCCCATAACAATACCATCACCCCATACTAAAACGGGTTTGCCGAATTGATGCAGTAAATAATCAAGTTGGTATTCTTGGGTAAAAAACTCACACGCTTCTGTGGTGATGTTGTTTGGGTTGGCGACAGATGCATGGTAAATAGCGCGCACATCGCCGCCAGCACAAAAGGCTTTTTCGCCGGCGCCATCTAACACAACACACGCAATGCTGTCGTCTTGTTGCCACTTGGTGAGTTGTGCCTGCATTGCTGCAACCATGTCGAGGGTCAATGCATTTAGTGCTTTTTCAATATTCAGAGTTACCATGCCAATAGATTGACCTGATAACGTGCCTTGGGTTTGAAATATTACATCTTGAGTCATTAGCAGTTCTTCCAGTTTGGAGTGCGTTTTTGTAAAAAGGCATTCACACCTTCAGCCTGATCTTCGGTATCAAATAAGTCCACAAACATTTCGCGCTCAAACGGCAATGCTTGAGCCCGCGGCATAGTTCGTCCGGCTTGAATAAGGGTTTTACATACGCTGACACTGCTAGGTGATTGCTTAGCCACTTTAGCGGCTAATGCCACTGCAGCATCTAAGACTTGACCTTGTCCTACGACTTCTTCAACAAGGCCTATTTTCTCCGCTTTGGCGGCATCAATACGTTCGCCACATAAAATCATCCGTTTTGCCCAACCTTCCCCCACTAAAGCCGTTAGGTTTTGGGTGCCACCAGCACAAGGTAGTAACCCCACTGAGGCCTCTGGCAATGCCATTTGGGCTTGCGCTTCTGCAATACGTATATCGCAGGCTAATGCCACTTCTAACCCGCCACCCATGGCATAACCATTAATGGCCGCAATCGAAACACCTCTAAATGCACTTAATGCTTCAAACGCTTCACCGAAATGTTTTGCCATGGAGGCTGCATTTTGTTTATCGCCGTCGGCAAACAAATTCAAATCAGCGCCTGCTGAGAAAAACTTGTCACCTTGACCGGTAATCACAAGGGCATAAACGTCCTTGTTTTGATTCAGTTCAAGTACTGTGTGTTTCAGTGCTTGCAAGCTGTCTGCTGTCCAGGTGTTTGCTGGCGGATTGTTCAAGGTCAAAATGGCCGTGTGGCCGACTATATGTTTAAGAATCGCAGGGTGTGCAGTCATAATGCTATGTCCTTATGCTAGAGCTAGTGAGTCACGAGTGGATCAGCTAATTACAGGATTGGATGAGCATCGCTAGCGAGCAAACGACGAGCAATAATCAGGCGCATAATTTCATTAGTGCCTTCTAAAATCTGGTGCACGCGCACATCTCTGAAATGGCGTTCTAGCGGATATTCACGGATATAACCGTAACCACCGTGAATTTGCAGTGCACCGTCACACACTTGGAAACCTACATCGGTCGCAAAACGTTTCGCCATGGCACAATAAGCGCTGGCTTCTGGGTCTTGAGTGTCTAATTTAAACGCCGCTAAACGTACCATTTGACGAGCAGCAACCAATTCTGTTGCCATGTCAGCCAGTTTGAACTGCAATGCTTGGAATGCCGCTAGCGGTTTACCAAATTGCTTACGCTCATTCATGTATTCAGTTGCACGAGTTAGTGCAGCTTGCGCCGTACCTATTGAACAGGTAGCAATATTAATACGTCCGCCGTCTAGACCTTTCATGGCAAAGGTAAAACCTTGGCCTTCTTCGCCAAGTAAGTTAGCGGTAGGCACGCGCACGTTTTCAAAACTAATTAATCTTGTTGGCTGTGCGTTCCAGCCCATTTTATCTTCAGCTTTACCGTAAGTTACGCCTACTGCATCTGCTGGTACGGCAATAGCAGAAATCCCTTTAGGGCCTGCTTCACCTGTGCGGCACATCACCACTAAAAGCTCGGTTTCACCCGCACCAGAGATAAACATTTTTGAACCGGTGATCAAGTAATCATCACCATCACGCACAGCTTTGGTTTGCAATGAAGCGGCATCACTGCCTGCACCAGGTTCTGTTAAACAGTAAGAGGCTAATAACTGCCCTGTGGTTAAGCCTTCTGACCACTGCTTACGTAAGGTTTCAGTGCCCCACGTAGTCACCATCCAAGTGGCCATATTATGAATGGTTAGCATTGCTGTGGTGGCTGTACAACCATGGGCTAATTCTTCAAAAATAATCGAAGAATCTAACCGAGATAAGCCCATACCGCCTTCTGATTCTGGCGAGTACAAAGAACAGAACCCCAGCTCACCAGCTTTTTGAATCACGTCTTTAGGAAAGTGATGTTCTTCGTCCCACTTGGCGGCGAATGGCGCGAGTTCTTCGGCAGAAAATTGACGGGCTAAATCAGCAAACTGACGCTGATCTTCGTTTAAATTAAAATCCATGCTGGACTCCTAATATTGTCTTGGATGACTCTTGGGTCATTTATTGCCTTAGCCGCATACCGCTTTAAGCAGTTAACTCATTACTAGGTGCAATGGGAGGTAAGGTGGTCTTGTTGTTTAGCGAAAAATATTGCCGTGACTGTGTCACGGCAATAAACATCATTCCTATTTAAGATCAATACTCATGTTAGGACCGCTAACGGCTTCTGAGTCAAACCAACGAGTTGTGATGGTTTTGGTTTCGGTGCAGAAGCGCACCGCTTGCTTGCCGTAGGCGTGTTGGTCGCCATAGAAACTGCCTTTCCATCCAGTGAACGAGAAGAAAGGTAATGGCACAGGAATTGGCACGTTAATACCCACTTGGCCTACTTCAATTTCATGTTGATATTTACGCGCTGCGCCGCCTGATGCAGTAAAGATTGAAGTGCCGTTGCCGTATGGGCTGTTGTTAACCAGTTCGATAGCATCGTCTAAGTTATCCGCTTCCATACAACACAGTACTGGGCCAAATATTTCTTCTTTGTAAATGCTCATGTCGGTGGTGACATTGGTAAACATGGTTGGGCCAACCCAGTTACCCGACTCGTAACCTGCAACGGTAAAATCAGTTCCATCGAGTAAGCAATCAGCACCTTCAGCTTTACCTTGAGCAATCAGTTTTAGTACACGCTCTTTTGCTGCTGGACTGATAACTGGACCGTAAGCAGCTTCTTTGTCATCCCATAAACCAGGACGAACTTTAGCTAACGCTTCTTTTAATTCAGGGATCCATTCTTTAGCTTTACCCACAAAAATAGCGACTGAAATCGCCATACAACGCTGACCGGCAGCACCAACAGAGGCACCAACCATGTTATTGATCACTTGCTGCTTGTTCGCATCAGGCATGATCACGCAATGGTTTTTAGCTCCTGCAAACGCTTGCACACGCTTTAGATTGTCGGTACCGGTTTTGTAAATGTATTGACCAACCCCCACAGAACCAACAAACGAAATCGCTTTAATGGCTGGGTCTCTTAGCAAGATGTCTACTGCTGTTTTGTCGCCATGAATAAGTTGCAACACGCCTTTTGGCGCGCCTGCTTCAACAAACAATTCAACTAAACGCTGTGGCGTCATAGGATCTTGTTCTGACGGCTTTAAAATAAACGTGTTACCGCAAGCAATCGATAACGGGAACATCCATAGCGGGATCATTGCTGGGAAGTTGAATGGGGTAATACCCGCACACACACCTAATGGTTGAGTGTAGCTATAGGTATCGATATTTCGAGCGACGTTTTCAACAGTTTCACCCATCATTAACGACGCAACACCACAAGCATGTTCAGCTACTTCAATGCCGCGCCATACATCGCCTTTAGCATCTTCAAATGTTTTACCGGTTTCTTGCGCCAAAATGGTCGCCAGTTCGTCGTGATGCTCTTTGAGTAAATGTTGGTAACGCAACATGACGCGCGCACGTTCAGACACAGGGACTTCTTTCCACGTTTTAAATGCTTCTTTAGCACTGTGAATGGCCTGCTCAACTTCGGCAGTGGTAGCGCAATTAATTTTAGCAATAACGCTATTATTGGCCGGGTTGGTCACATCAATATTGCGATCTCCGCTACCATAAGTGAATTCGCCATCAATATAATGCTTAACTTGTGTGATCATGTTGTTTTCCTCGATCCTTGGACATCTTATGAGTGAATAACATCACTCGTATTGAGTTACTGCACAGGTGACGCGATTTGTTGTGTTTGTCAGTCTCACTAACAGTGGCTGCGTGTACATCTACCTGTGCGGTGGTCTTGTCGAACTTAACTTGTATTGTCTATTTACACTTCAATCGCCATTGCTGTGGCTTCGCCGCCACCAATACATAACGATGCCACGCCGCGCTTAAGGCCGCGTGCTTTTAAGGCATAAATCAATGTGACTAACAAACGCGCTCCAGAACAACCAATTGGGTGTCCCATTGCACATGCACCGCCATTAACGTTGACCTTGCTGGCATCTAAGTTCAGCTCAGAAATAGCTAACATGGTGACCATGGCAAACGCTTCGTTGATTTCGTATAAATCGACGTCATCTTTGTTCCACTGCACTTTATCGAACAGTTTTTGCATTGCGCCAACGGGGGCGGTGGTGAACATTGACGGTTCTTGTGAATGAGTGGTGTGGCCTTTAATGGTCGCTAATACGCTTAAGCCTAATTGCTGTGCTTTTTCGCGTGTCATTAACATTAACGCTGCAGCGCCATCCGAAATTGAACTTGAGTTGGCCGCAGTAATCGTACCGTCTTTGGTAAATGCAGGGCGTAATGTCGGGATTTTTTCAGGACGAGCATTACCAGGTTGTTCATCTATCTCTACCGTCACGTCGCCACGGCGCGTACTAATGGTTACTGGCACGACTTCGTCTTTAAATGCGCCAGAGTTAATCGCTGCATTGGCTTTTTCGAGCGAACCTAATGCAAAATCATCCATTTGCTCACGAGTTAAACCAAAGTCATCAGCGGTTTTTTGGGCAAATGTGCCCATTGCACCACCGGTATAAGCGTCTTCAAGGCCGTCTAAAAACATGTGGTCCATGACTTTGCCGTGGCCCATGCGCATACCGCTACGTGCTTTATCGAGTAAATATGGTGCTTGGCTCATGCTTTCCATGCCACCAGCAACCACAACTTGGCTGCTACCAGCTTTAATTAAATCGTGCGCTAACATGACGGTTTTCATACCAGAACCACAAACTTTATTGACTGTTGTTGCGCCAACGCTTAACGGTAAACCCGCACCTAGCGTCGCTTGGCGAGCAGGTGCTTGGCCCAAACCGGCTGGCAATACACAACCCATCAATACTTCGTCAACAGCATCAACGCTGATCCCCGTTTGGGCGATAAGACCTTTGATAGCGGTTGCAGCTAATACTGGAGAAGCTACCTCAGACAATGCGCCTTGAAACCCACCCATTGGTGTACGTTTCGCGGCAACAATAACGATATCTTGACCTGTTTGCTCTGTACTCATAACCACTCCAATTTACTGCGCTTAAAAAATTAACATCAATAATATGGATATCACTTTGACGTTGACGCGAACGTAAAGCAAGTAAAAAATGGTCTAAATACAGATGTTAATTAATAGGAATTGTCAGTGAAGATTTACAGTTTAAGAATGTCACGTTTAAATTTGATGTAAGATATTGTTTTTATGATATATATCAATACCTATTTATCAGTAACATGATTACTGTTGAGTGATTTATTGAGCGTAAAACTTTAGTCTAAGTAGAAAGTAGCCGAAGCGACCAAACAACTGCATCGCCACTTAGGGAGGGTTAATGATCGACAACCACGACTTGATTACGGCCGTTGTCTTTTGCTTGATATAAGCCTAAATCGGCTTGTTTAATAATGTCGACAAGCTCATGAGTTTGCGGGGTTAACATCGCGACAGACACACTGATAGTGAAATTCATTTTAACATCGTTAAACACAAACTGGTTTGACTCAATACTGGTTCGCAATCGTTCGGCTATTTCAACGGCTTGTGCTTGCTCTGTATCAGGTAAAATAATTAAAAACTCTTCGCCACCGATGCGACCTAAAATATCGTTTTTCTTGAGCCAATTGCGTGCTCGTCTACCACACGCTTTTATGGCTAAATCGCCAATATCATGACCATAATGATCATTAATGGCTTTAAAGTTATCGATATCGAACATAATAACGGCTAGTGATCGATTATGTTTTTTAGCCTGATAAAAGCGCTTTTTACCCTGTTCAAAGGTATGACGTCTATTTGCAATACCCGTCAAATAATCAGTTTGAGAGCGGCGTTTAAATTGTCGGCGAGATTGCCACAAGAAAATGACCACCACCAATAACACCAATGCAATTAGCACTGCGATTGCCATTGATAAGTTAGTAATTTTTTGAGAATCAATTTCGGCCTCTAAATTCAGCTTATTGATTGCCAATTGCTTTTCGAGCAGACGATTATTGAACTCAGCCACGGTAAGATTATGGTCTAATGATGAATTAACCACATCATTATTAATAATATTAGCAAAGTTCTTTTTTTGTAAATCGATAGTATCCAAAAGCTTATTCATACCAAGATTACTCGACCCATTGGCGTAATCAATAATGGCAGCAATCATCAATTTCAGTTCATTGGAATGGCCGTCATAAGTCGCCGAACCAGAAAATATTTCAGCATACTTAAAAGCTTTATTTGGTTGTTGTTGGCGAAAATAACTCAATGCCAACCATGCATGCGTGGCGTCGACAAAGTATTTTTCTTGGGTTGTATCTTGCACCGCTAATGCTCGTAAAAAATGATCAATACCTTCTTGAAATAAACCTTGGGCCCAACAGCTAATGCCAGTATTAAATTGATAGAAAAAATCAAAGTCAGCAAACTCTGGCGATTGTTCAACTAACTGCTGCATTTGGGCTAAATGGGCTTTATTTTCCACCCACATGGCCAATTTAATCGATTCACCCACCATGTTATGCAACATATTAAACATGTCTTGTTTATCTTGGGCTTGCTCCCAAAAGCCATAAGCTTTGTTAAAATATTCATAGGCTTTACGGTTTAAACCATTGTCACGATAGATAGCAGCGGTGGCATTAAATATCATCGCTTGGCGGCTCAGTCCTAATTGATGCTGTTGTGCTAACGCTAATGCTTCATTTAACCTTTTCAGACCTTCGCCAAAATCACTTGGTTTATTATAACAATACGCGCTTTGAGCTAACACTTCGGCCAAGATATCAACGTTTCCAAGCTGACGGGCTAATGTAATCGCCACTTCACGATCTGGGCAATAAACTTGGGTGTCGTTAGTTTGAAGGTAAAGTATGAATGAGCGTTCGAGATAGCTTTTGACCAGTTCTTGACTAAGAGGATGTGGTGTAAGTAATTTAATTGCCTGAGTATAACTGTCAATTGCCGCGACAAGATCACTGTTAACTTCTTGCTCTATTGCTAGCAAATGCAACAACTGGCCTTGCTGTTCAATCGGCCATTGAGCACTTTGTCGTAGCTGTTGTAGTAAAAAATCAATTCGTTGTTGTGGTAAGTTTAATGTGGCTAACTGTTGTTTGATATCAGTAATTGTTGCGCTATCACTATTGTTGCTAACATTGGCGCCATTCATTCCAGTGTCATTTGCATTAGCGTCACTGGCCCCCCAAGACATTAGCGGCCAGCTCATTGCACACACCAATAATATCATCAACTTGGTTTTAACCATTTAACCTCGACCTTACAATAAAAACATCTAAGTTTAACAATAGCTTTTATCGAAACGAAGTCAACGTTAAAACGCTGGTGAAACTATATTCAAATTTACTTTTTACTTTCCCATGGTGTTTTAGCATTCATATCAGACAAGTCATATGGCGTTAGCTGATAAACATAATAATTGAGCCAATTACTGACTAATAAGCTGCCATGACTATGCCAACGAACAATAGTATCTTGTGTGGGATCATCTTGACGGTAATAATTTTGTGGAATATCTGGATTGAGGCCTTCACCAACATCGCGCACATATTCTTCATTCAGTGTGTCTTTTTGGTACTCTGGGTGTCCCATAACAAACACATTATGATTATCACGACTCAGCACAATATACGCGCCAGCCTCGTCTGATTCAGCCAGTACTTCTAAATCTGGATGTTGACGAATTTGTTCAATATCCATTTCTGCAAATCGTGAGTGCGGTGCAAAAAACTCATCATCAAAACCACGCAATAGTGGGTGTGGGTCGCTGGTTCTACGATGATTAAATACACCTGAACGTTTATTAGCTAATAACTGACGATGTAAATCATAAAGATGATACAAACCGGCATGAGCTGCCCAGCATAGAAACAGCACCGAAGTGACATGTTGTTGTGACCAGTCAATAATTTCGCGAATGTGGTCCCAATACACAACATCTTTAAAATCAATTTGCCCTAACGGCGCGCCAGTAATAATCAAACCATCGTAATTGTTATTTCTGATGTCTTCAAAATCACGATAAAAGGTATTCATGTGATCCACTGATGTATGCTTTGATTCTTTATCATGAATGCGTAATAAATCGACCCCAACTTGCAAGGGCGTATTGCCCAGTAATCGCAATAACTGGGTTTCTGTTTCGATTTTATTAGGCATTAGATTCAAGATTAATACCCGCATTGGACGAATGTCCTGATTAGCAGCTCGGGTTTCAGACATCACAAAGATATTTTCTGACTCTAAAATACCTGCTGCAGGCAGGTTATCTGGAATTCGAACCGGCATACGTCTCACCTTTAGATTAATTAAATACATGTACCTGATTAACCAACGTTCGGTTAACCAACCAGCCTTTTCACAATAACGTTAATGTCTGTTATGTCACAGTTTCAACATTCAGTTTTTTGCTGAAAACCGTGGCCATCATCGAATGGCTACTGTCGCTTGCAAACATCATTAGCATGCTCACCCAGTCTACAACGCGGCAGAATGGCTTATTGTTAACGTTAATAGCGGTCAATCTGTTAGATAACCATCATACACTCGGATGGCTAGAAGTCTACACGTCTTAAGTTGAATTTTTTTCTTACTTGTTATCAACTGATGTTATTTCTATTATGAGTCATTATTTTTGATGAGATGAATCATGTCTACAGCGACAGCGATGATTATTGGTGCCAGCTCGCAACTGAGCCAAGCATTAGCCAGACAGTTATCTGCACAGCAAGTTTCGCTAGTGCTTTTTGTTAACGACCCTGAATCACTTAACGAGTTTAGTCAAAGTCTGCCAGGTGAAGTGAGTGTTTATCCGTTAGCGATTGATCAACCTGATACGCTAATTACACAGCTTAATACTGCTTGGACCAAACATAATGGCGCCCATTTGGTGATTGTTAATACTGGTGTCAATGACTACGACCCTTCCCTGCCTTGGGCAATTGATAAGCTCGCCATCGATATTAACGTCATGGGATTTGCTGCTGCCAATAACTGTATTTTTAAATTAATGTGCGATCAAGGTTATGGCCAACTAGCCGCCATTAACTCAATAGCCGGTCAACGTGGAGGCCCTAATGTGGCTTATCATGCCTCCAAAGCCTTTGCTGAAAATTACCTGCAAGGCTTGAGTATGCATGCGCAACGATTAAAGCTGCCTATTACCATTAGTGATATTCAATTAGGGTTATTTGATAAAGCCGTTCATTTGAATACACAACTGCTCCTGTCGCCTATCGATAAAGTGGCTAAACAAATCATCACGGCATTACAAAAAGGCAAACGGCGAGTTTATGTCACTAAACGCTGGCGTGTTGTCGCTTGGGTAAATCGTTTATTACCAGAGTACATTTACAATACCCGCAATTGGAAACCGCGTAAAAAGTCTCCATAAGTGCCATCAACAAAAACAGGAACCCGCAGGTTCCTGTTTTTCATATTCTTGTTTCTTCTCTAACGTATTTTACGCTAGCTTAAAAAGTATAACCGATGCTGACCATGTAAACCCAAGGATCAATGTCGGTATCAACCACAACATGGTCTGCCCCCATGTCAAAGCTCACATCCGTTGAAATTTGTGCGTACCAAACAGACGCGTTAACTAACCATTTTTTGTCAATTTGATAATCAAGTCCAACTTGAGCTGCAACGCCCCAAGAGTTAGATAAGCTCAAATTATCTAAGCCAAGATCTTTCGCTTCTTGAGTAAATTCACTGTCATAGAAGTTAGTAAAGTTAATCCCTAAACCAATATAGGGACGTAAAGCAGACTGTGAATCACCAAAGTAATATTGCGCTACCAGCGTTGGAGGCAATTGCTTTGAATCGGCTATTTTACCGAGTTCACCCAGTGACACATCGTGACTAAAAGGCGATGCGGCTAATAATTCAATGCCCAAATTATCAGTTAGCATATAACCAAAATTTAACCCTAATTGGACATCATTATCCACGCCAAATTCAGCAATATTTGCGACTACTGGGCTTGACTCATTTGGAGCAACCATCGCAACACCAGCACGAACTATAATATCACCAGCTTGATGGGCCGCAGCACCAAATGAAAAACCAGCAGTTAATAAAGAAGCAACAACTAAACTTAGGGTAATTTTCTTATTCATTTTTTAACACTCCTTGGCAATGACAACTAGATGCAATTCTGTGCATCCTCAACATTTGCGGTTAACCTACTGAAGTTAATCGCTAACATCATTGATTTAGATCAACAAAACACCAGTACTACTATAGAGGTACCTAATTAGATGCTAGGCTGTTGATTTGGATCACAAAACGAGAGCGTATAGAGATGAAAGAGGCATTTAACAGTTAGGTTTTGTGAGGTTGATCAAGCGAATTTTTGCTGATGACTATTCTGTAACCAATAGTTTGGAGTAATGTATTAACCATCCCTTTTGGGACACGCGATGATTAAAAATAGCCTTGTCACGCTTTGGATTTGGACTTAACGACAAATCAAACAAACAGGATAACCCAAACACACTCGTCACCTGTAATTGAAACTCAGCGGATGTTAGGTCATCAATTGAAGCTAATTTCACTCCAATAGCCGTCTGTTTTTCTGGCCAAAATGACATGGCATCAGCACAAGAAATATAGGGCATATCACCATTTCTAAGGTGCATTCTGGCTTGATTTTTCACCGACCATGGCAGAGCTATCTGCTTAACGAGTAAAGCTTCAATCGTCTGGTCTTCTGCAGAAGATGGATTGTTATCGCGCCAGTAAGTCACATCAATGTCGTTCAAGGCTTGTGAAGCTAAGCCGTGCAAATTGTCCCAAATTAAATTGCGTATAAAACCCGCGCTAATTAACCAATCTGTGATCCCTTGTTGTTGCATCACTTTCTGGCACACCATTAATGCAGCCAGTCTGGTTTCATCTTGTTGCAACCACAGCCACAACAAGGACAATCGTTTAGCCTGTCCTTGTTGTAACTGATCAATGGCCACTTGATTTAACTGGGGCGGATTAAACTGGTGCTGATTAAACAAGGGCAGATTAAACAAAGTTTGATTATGTCGCGTCATGCTGTTGTTCTGGCGCAGCATCAACAAATGCAGGTAACTTATGGCACTCATCCCAAATTCTGACAATATTAGGATACGCTGCAAGCTCTAGATTAAAACGTTTGGCATTATACACTTGCGGGATCAGACAAATATCGGCCAGCGAAGGAGTATCACCAAAACAGAAACGTCCAGAATATCGACTTAACTGCTGTTCTAAAGCAGCAAAGCCAAGGTGTATCCAATGGTGATACCAACGCATTTTATCAGCTTCTGATACGCCCATTTCGTTAACTAAATATTGTAATACTCGTAGATTATCTAAAGGATGAATTTCACAGGCAATCGCTTGAGCCATGCTGCGCACAATGGCCCTGTGCTCAATATTACTGGGAAGTAACGGTTGCTGAGGGTATTTTTCGTCGAGGTATTCCATAATCGCTAACGATTGCGATAAGTTAATCTCGCCTGACTCATTATTGTCGATAAACGTTGGCACAAGATCCGAGGGATTGAGTTGATGATAAGCCTCTGAGTGTTGCTCTCCGCCATTATTAACCAAATGAACTGAAATATGTTCTGCCGTTAACTGCTTTAAATTTAACGCAATACGAACCCGATATGCCGCACTTGAACGCCAATAGCCATAGAGTTTCATGTCAATTCCCTTACTTTTGTTTTATTCAGCCTAATAAAAAAGCAATAACGATTAACCGCTATTGCCTTTATATTTCGATTTACATCGCTTTCAAAATATTAAGCTTTGTATTCAACCACTTTTTGATCGATAGAACCAAAAATGCTCACACCGTTATCATCAAACATTTCAATGCGAACAGTGTCGCCAAAATGCATAAAGGGTGTTGAGGCTTTACCGTCGGCAATGATTTCAAGCATGCGCTTTTCCGCTAAACAGCTTGAACCTGCACTGCGATCGTAGTTAGAAATAGTACCGGAACCAATAATTGCACCTGCGCCTAATGGACGTGTTTTAGCCACGTGCTCTACTAACTGGCTAAAGTTAAACGTCATGTCGACGCCGGCATTCGGGCGACCAAATAGTTCACTGTTTAAATGAGTCACTAACGGCAAATGTACTTTGCTGTCTTGCCATTTATCACCTAATTCATCTGGGGTAATCGCAATGGGCGAAAATGCACTAGATGGCTTAGATTGAAAAAAGCCAAAGCCTTTGCCTAATTCGCCAGGGATTAAGTTACGCAGTGATACGTCGTTAACTAACATCAATAATTTGATGTGCTTAGTTGCATCTTCACTGTTAACACCCATGGCAACATCATCAGTAACAATAGCAATTTCTGATTCGAAATCGATACCGTATTCTTCGCTGGCCATTTGAATATCCGCTTTAGGGGCGATAAAGCTGTCAGAACCACCTTGATACACTAAAGGATCTGTCCAAAACGATGCAGGCATTTCAGCGCCACGTGCTTTGCGTACTAACTCAACATGGTTAACATACGCACTGCCATCAGCCCATTGATAGGCTCGTGGTAAAGGGGATAAACAACGTGCTTCATCAAAATCTACTGCATTGTCCATCTGGCCGGCGTTTAGTGCTTCATACAACTCATTAAGTTGTGGGTATAACAAATCCCAAGCATCTAATAATTGCTGCATAGTATGGGCAATAGCGGGTACCGCGACTGTTTTGGTCAAATCTTTACTGACTAACATCAATTGGCCGTCGCGACGTCCGTTGTGGTAACTTGCAAGTTTCATTACTGCTCCTAAATTCTGGGTGAGATCTGCGTCCTACTAGAGACAAGACTCTCAATCTAACCATAGAAATAACCGATCGAGACGGAAAATCCTATAGTAAGTACCAAATCACATTTTTGTGGTGCTAATCGTGATTTGTAAATTATTCGTTACAAAACATAAAAGGCCACGTCAGCACTGATTGTCAGCGTTAAAATGACCAAAATGCCAGCGCTTGGCTGGCATTAAATCGTTACATTACTTTTTCTTACTAATACTGTAATCACGCAACTTGTTAGCAATAGCGGTGTGAGACACACCTAACTTTTTGGCTAATTGGCGTGTACTTGGGTACGCGGGATATAACCGACGTAATAAACTGGCTTCATATTCTTTCATCGCCTCGTCTAACGTGCCCTCAAACTCTTCATCGAAATAACCAAATCCTTCGGCATATGAAGGTAATTTAAGTTGTTCAACAGTCAATTCTGTTGAGCCATCCCACATTGATACCGCTCTAAAAATCGCATTTTTCAATTGGCGCACATTACCCGGCCATGCGTAGGTAAATAGGTAATCGCGACAACTTGCCGATATACGCCTTAAGGGACTCGATAACTGCTGACTATAATGCTCTAAAAACATCTCAGTTAATGGAATCACATCCACGCGACGCTCACGCAGTGATGGCATGTGATAACTTAAAACATGGATTCGATAATACAAATCTTCTCTAAACTCACCGGATTGGCAAAGTTCAGCTAAGTGTTTTTGGGTTGAGCAAATAATTCGTACATCGGCGCGCACTTCTTCATCGCCACCAATCCGTCTAAAAGTCCCGTCTTGTAATAAACGCAATAATTTAACTTGTGCGGTTTTGGACATCTCGGCTATTTCATCAAGAAACACCGTACCGCCTTTTGCTTCTTCAAACAGACCACGTTTAACGACTGTGCCATTACTGACAAAGCCAAACAGCTCTTCTTCAGCAACACTATCAGGCAAAGCGGCACAGTTAATCGCGATAAAAGGATGTTCGCGGCGCATGCTGGCGTCATGACTCGCACGAGCCATCAACTCTTTACCTGTTCCCGTTTCACCGGTGATGAGTAACGGTGCATCAAGTTGCGCCATACGTTTGGCTTGCTTGAGTATGTCTTTCATTTTGTCGCTGATAGCCAATACATTATCAAAGCCAGTAGTTTGATTTTGCAGGGCATTAAACTGTTTACCCACTCTAGCGGGTGATTTTAGCGAAATAACCGCACCCGCTAAAATGGTTTTATCATCATCATCGGGTAAGTAAATTGGCAGCATTTCAGCCAAATACTCGCTCGAGTTAATTTGTACTCGTGTGGCTTGCGCCAACACTGGTATTTCACTCATCCAACGAGCAAAGTTAAATCCTTGCACCCAATGATTAAGTGACTCACCCACCACTTCATGTTCAGCCATACCAAGCGTCAATAAAGCCGACTCATTGGCTATGCGGATCCGCCCTTTCGCGTCTGTTGAAAACACCGAATCGGGTAAGGTTTTAAGTAAGGTTTTTAGAGCGTAATGTTCTTGCTCTGACGGCATAAAAGATACGGTACGGACATCATGCACACTTTCGACTTTACGAATTTGTGGCATAAGCTCACGCAGGGTTTCGAAACTGATTTCTGCAAACTGCAAAAACAGGAAACCTTTATTACTGGCATCTATGGCAATTAAGTTAATACCATGTTTTTCAAGCACGACGAGGATGTCTTTCGCTAAACCCACGCGATCGATACAGCTGACTTCCAAACGCATAATGTAACGATTCCCTATTTATTAATGTTTTATTGCGGAAATTTGGCATTACGTTAGAGGGATATGGCTTCGGTGGCAAGTGAAGTTTACAGTAGAATTGTAACAGAGAAACTATTTCAGCATGTTACGTTAACGTAACATGCTGAAATGGATGGCGATAGTAACTAGTCTAACAACTGGTCGGTCTTGGCAGCCATAATGAAATCGTTTTTGTGTAACCCTTTAATTGAGTGTGACCACCACGTCACGGTGACTTTACCCCACTCGGTTAAGATACCTGGGTGATGGAACTCAGCTTCAGCTAAATCGGCCAACTTATTTGTAAAGGCCATCGCTAACTTAAAGTTTTTAAATTTATATACTCGCTCTAACTGCATAATGCCGTCACGAACTTCAACGCCCCAATCTGGGATCATACCGACAAGCTCTGCTAACTCTGCATCCGTTACTTTTGGTGCATCTGCTTGGCATGCTTCACACTTCATCTCGGTTAATGCGTTCATTTGTACTCCTTGGCTAAATTAAATAGTGTCTCACTTGCAGATTGTTGAGCTAAAGCTCAGCTGCAATAAATCGTTAACTGGCTTTGACTTTTGGAGTAAATTTAGGCTCAAACATGCCTAATTGACGCGCTTTGGTCACCATACTCATAATGTCCATACGGGCAATTTCATCTAAATAGTCAATATGATCGATAACATAATAAATTGGCTGCATGATATCAATACGATACGGCGTGCGCATTACGTCGAGTAAATCAAACGGCTTACGTTCAGGACTGTCACTTAATGCATACATAGTTTCACCCGGTGAACTTAAAATGCCGCCGCCGTATATTTGCAGTGATTCATTTTTTGCCTGAACCAAACCAAACTCAATGGTGAACCAATATAATCGTGCCAGAAATACGCGTTCTTCTTTCGATGCCGCGAGTCCTAACTGGCCATACATATGCGAAAAATGCGCAAATGATGGATTGGTTAATAATGGACAATGGCCAAATATTTCATGGAATATGTCAGGCTCTTGTAAGTAATCAAACTCTTCTTTACTGCGGATAAAGGTTGCAACTGGAAACTCTTTATTAGCGAGTAACTCAAAGAAACGACCAAATGAAATCAGTGCTGGCACTGCAGCGGTTTTCCAACCTGTAGCATCAAGCAGCACTTTATCGATTTCAGGCAATTGTGGAATGCGATCAACTGACATGCCTAATGCATCTAAGCCTTGTAAATAGGCTTGGCATGCACGGCCCGGCATATTCGTCACTTGGCGCTGATACAATTGTTGCCATAATTGATTCTCATGCTCTGAGTAATCAATGTAACCTTGGGCATCAGGTTGGTGTGCAATATACTTTGTTGCTGTACTCATAGGTTCCACTTTACGTCAACTTCACTCCCTACATAGTGTGCTAAGGCTGATGTTTTGTTAACTCCCTCACAGTTTATTGTCCTGCCATAATGTAGTACTAATCGTAAACAAATAAATACAACCGTCATTTTATCACTCTCTATCAAGCTGTTTTCGAACCACTTTTGAATCTATTTTTAGGCAAGCTAACCAGTATTAATTTAAACGTTCTATCAATAATTTAACTGACGATTGAGCTGTGATAATTTACAATACATAAGAGGCCCTTTATCTAACTAAGCTGATAAATGTTGATCACCAAAAATCAACCAGCCCTATAACTTGATTCATTAATTCACAGGACGATTAAACTATGACAATTTTGGTAACCGGTGGCGCTGGCTATATTGGTACACATACCGTAGTAGAGCTATTAAAGGCCGGACAGGAAGTGGTCATCGTAGACAATCTATCAAACTCCAGTATTGAAGCATTGGCGCGGGTTCGAGCCATTACGGGTAAAGATGTCACGTTTTATCAAGGCGACATTCTAAACAAAGCCTTACTGCAAAAAGTTTTTACCGATCACAGCATCGAATCCGTCATTCATTTTGCAGGATTAAAAGCGGTCGGTGAATCAGTCGAACAACCATTGAAATATTACGAAAACAACGTCACTGGCACTATCATTTTATGCCAAGTCATGGCTAAAAATAACGTCAAAAACCTAGTGTTCAGCTCATCGGCCACCGTTTACGGCGACCCTGCTAGCTTGCCCATTAAAGAAGATTTTCCTACGGGCGCAACCAACCCTTATGGTCAGTCAAAATTGATGGTTGAGAATATTTTAGCTGACCTACATAATTCGGATAACAGCTGGAATATAGCTCGTTTACGTTACTTTAATCCTGTAGGTGCTCACGAAAGTGGCTTGATTGGCGAAGACCCTAACGATATCCCTAATAACTTGATGCCATTTATTGCCCAAGTTGCTGTTGGTAAACGTCAACAATTAAGCGTTTTTGGTGATGATTACAACACCCCCGATGGCACAGGGGTACGCGACTATATTCACGTTGTTGATTTAGCTATGGGTCACTTACAAGCACTTAAAAAACTGCAAACCAAACCTGGTTTAGTGACTTACAATCTCGGTACAGGCATAGGTTACAGCGTGTTAGACATGGTCAAGGCATTTGAGAAATCTTGTGGTAAAACCATTGCTTATCAAATCAGTCCTCGCCGCCCTGGTGACATTGCAGCGTGTTATGCCGACCCAAGCTTTGCCGCTACAGAATTGGATTGGCGTGCAACCCATACCGTTGAAGATATGGCAAATAGCAGTTGGAAATGGCAATCAAATAATCCTGATGGGTATAATACCAACTCCAATAATTAAGTGACCAATCAGAGCCACTCAGGTTTTTCTGTTTAAGGCGCATTGTTGAAAGAATAGTTATTCCCTTATGAAATAATGCAACATAAAAATGGAAAGCCTGAGTGACTCCCGAAGGGCGATTTTATGCGCCTTCTATGCTACTTAATAGTATTTTGACGGAGGACACTATGCCTACAATCCTATTACTTGCCTATAAGGCGCAAAATTCTCGCTGAATGAACAGTTAATTATTGGTATTGGTATTTATTGCCAAGCGCTTAACAATTTTGTGCTGCAGTTAATGCTAATATTGGCTGCAGCAAATATATTTAAGCTCAATTGGAACCGAAATGAACCAAGGTATTAATCAAAGTCGTCGTAATCTATTTAGTCGCAGAAAATCCAATGTCACCCGCCCGCCTTGGAGCAAAACGGATCAAGAGTTTACTGACAATTGCACACGCTGTGACAAGTGTATTACCGCCTGCGAAACCCAAATAATTAAACGCGGTGAAGGTGGTTTTCCTGAAATAGATTTCACTAAAGATGAATGTACCTTCTGTAAGCAATGCGTTGATGTGTGCCCAGAACCTGTATTTGATCGCGACCAATCCTTACCTTGGTCAATTACGGCTGCGATAAAAGACAACTGTTTAACCCATGAAGGGGTTTGGTGTCAGAGCTGTAAAGATGCCTGCGACCCACGCGCAATTAGCTTTATCATGGCTGTAGGCCAAGTGCCTAAACCCGTGATAGATACTGATGCCTGTACTGGTTGTGGTGCTTGCGTATCTCCTTGCCCTGCTGATGCGATACTTATAGGTCATCCAAACTAATTTATTTACAAAGCTAGTTTATCTACAAAAAATTAACGTTTTACAAATACGATTAGCGGTTTTGATTTGTTTTTCAACCTATCACGCTATATTACCGACATAATACAAACATGAGATCACTAAGATGTTTCGTCAAAAGCAACCTGCTAATCCACTCAGTTTTATCGCCCAAGAATGCCATTTAACCGGTAAACTCATTTTCAGTGGTGATGTGCTAATTGCAGGCCATGTTAGTGGTGATATCAAAGCGCAGGGCAATGTGACTATTGAGCCTAATGGCACTGTCGATGGTGATATTTTATGTCGAGAGTTAATGATTGCGGGACAATTAGCAGGTAAAGCACGCTGTAAAAAAATCACCCTCCATGAACAAGGTATTTTTGAAGGCGATGCTTATTGTGAAAATATTGAAATTTTAGATGGCGGCCAATTTTTGGGTTATCGTCACAGAGAGCCCCTTACGAAAACTCCCTCAGAAAGTTAATCAGGCTGTTTAACAGCTGTTTTACCTGCCTGATAGCGCGGACAAGAGTCATCTATTTTTAACCAACTAACCTGCTCGTCAGTGTGTATATGATAAGTCGGCCGTACTAGGTTTGGTTGGTCTAAAGAGGCTATCGACAATGAAGTGTATTGTGGGTAATCTAAATGTCGATAAGTCAATGAACAGCCACAGCGCTGACAAAAACCACGTCGAATGTTATCTGATGAAGCAAATTCATTTACTTGCCCCTGCAACCACTGCACTTGTTCATGATGAAAATCCATCCAACTCATTACTACCGCACCAGCGCTTTTACGACATTGATTACAATGGCAATGATCGGCATCAAATGGCATACCGTTAACTTGGTAACGTATCGCACCGCATAAACAACCGCCTTGTAATACCATTTGAACACCTGCTAATTGATTATGAGTCGTGTCATTCGATATCTGTCGCCGATACCGTATGCAGCTGGGCTTGCTGTTGCCATTGGCGCAACAAGGCAACAAACTCTTTCGGTTCTCGGTCTAAACTATCAATCGATAAATACACATGGTAACCCAGCTGTTCGTTCAACGTTTGACAGCGATGGCCAAACATTGCCAATACTCCACGGTAACGCTCACCGTTTACCACTAGCGGCGTAAATTCAGCCCCCAAATAACCTTCTAAACTTTGTAAATCTTCATCTTGGGTGGCCGCCGTCATGAGTAATGGCCGCTGTTCGGTCAGTAAACCAGTGGCTAGACGGGGTGAAATACAGTCTAAAATGGGATTAATCTGTTTAAGCTTAACGCCAATATAAGGTAGCTCAATCAACTCCAAGTTTTGATTTACTCTCGCACAATCAACTCGTTGAATATTATGCCATTCAATAAACACTTGGCCGCGGCGATGAAAAAATGCCACACCTGCAGCAGTTAGCTTAAAGCTAACCGCTGGCTGATACACTTTAGCGACACCTAAAATAAGTGCCACGGAGCCCAATGCAAAGCACAACATTCCAACGGCAAAAAAAACACTAAACCCGATAAAAATAATCAAGCTAGCCATTAAACTAATGGCACCAACTACCGTTAAGGTTATGCCATTTCGTTTGGCAAAAGGGCTAATTAATAACTCGTCACTGACCACGGTTTGTCCTTTAAACTGAATAGAATAAATAAGGTTTGAAACATCGGCTTAAGCCTCTTGGCGAATACATTTAATCTTCACTAAATCATTTAATCAGCAGCCATGCCTTTAATATGAAGCCACAGCATGCCAACATATTCATGAATTGATTTTTGCGATGCTAGCAGTTGATCTGCATCTAAACGCCACCAGAAACCTTGATGTGCAATAAAATCACTCGGTGCAGGCTGGGGTTGCATTCCTAATGAGGTGAATATCATCATCGCCCTCGGCATATGAGTTGCTGAAGTCACTAATCGAAATGGTTGCAGCCCAATTAACTGTTGTAAAGCATGGGCCTCTTCAATGGTATCTTTGGGTTCATTAAAGGCCACAATGCTGGCTTTGGGGATCCCTAACTCTTCTGCAGCTTGAGCCATAATTGTCGCATGAGCTGTCTTCAAGTATCCACCACTCCAACCACTCACAATTAAAGTGCATTGCTGGCCCAGCCTGAACTGACGAACGCCTTCGGTTAAACGAGCCAGTGCTGTTGATGATAGCTGCTGCACTGCGGTATGACCCTGTTGCTCACTATTACCTGAACCTAATACCATCACAACACAAGAACCAGCAATCGGTTGATGATTAACGTTATGTTGCGATTCTAATGAATTAGCTAAAAAATAACTCACTTGCGATTGGCTTGTTAATGTTAGCACCACGATAGCGGTAACCAAGAGCATTCGGCCAAATTGCAGTAGCTTTATACGATTCGTTCGCCATAAAACGGCTGCCAGAACTAACAACATTATGCTAAAAGGAATTGGCATCACCAATTGTGACAAGAGCTTTTTAAGCCAAAACATTAATCATTCACTTTGTTTATCATTATTGCGGCTAGTTTATCGTTATAGCAGCCTAAAACAAACTCAAAACAAAAAACGGCACTGTTTAGGTGCCGTTTAATTGATTTGCAAAACACGTTCTCAACGAGATTATTCGAGATTACTTTTGCTAGTTTGAATTAAGACTACTTCTCGTCTTTGCCCCACAACCATGCAGCACCGCGAACACCAGATGATGCGCCAAACTTATTTTTAACCACTTGGGTACCACATTCACGGCCCACAACATACTTGGGTAGCACTTTAGGCAATTCAGTATAAATAGCTTCGATGTTTGATACACCGCCACCTAATACAATCATGTCTGGATCCATCATATTAATCACGTGTGCGAGTGAACGCGCTAAACGATCAATGTAGCGTTCAAATGCCGCTGTGGCTAACGGATCGCCTTGTTGCATCATCTCAGAAATTTGAATACCACTGGTGGCATCGCCACCCGCTTCACGAAAATCACGAACAAAGCCTGTGCCAGAAATAAAGGTTTCAATACAGTCACGATTACCACAAAAACAAGTAGTGGTATTGAACTCATCGGCTGTCATCCACGGTAATGGGTTATGTCCCCACTCGCCGCCAATGCCATTACCGCCACCATGTACACGGCCGTTAATCGCAATGCCAGCACCACAACCGGTACCAATAATGCCGCCAAACACAACCCCTTTACCTGCGGCTGCGCCATCAACGGCTTCTGATACTGCAAAACAGTTAGCATCGTTGGCAACGCGTACTTCACGGTTTAATACTTCACTTAAATCTTTATCAAGCGGATGGCCGTTAATCCACGTTGAATTTGAATTTTTTACCAAGCCAGTAAATGGTGACACAACACCTGGAATGCCAACACCAACAGAGCCTGTTTGGCCCGTTGCTGATTCTGCATCAGCCACTAAGCTGACAATCGCTTCTATGGTACCAGGATAGTTTTTTGGCGTTGGAATGCGCTTTCTGAATATTTCAGATCCATCATCGGCTAAAGCCACTATTTCAATTTTTGTACCACCGAGATCGACGCCCATGCGCATCATAACTTGTCACTCCATTTGCTTATTATTAATTGGGGTTCCATATTTGGTTTACAAAGGCTGATAACGATTAGCGCTATTTGCGTGCAAACCATGCCGACGATGCGGCAATAAAATACGGATTTAAAATATTTTCTTTTTGGTTGTATTGCAGCGGTGTAAGCGCTGGATATTCAACCACCAGCCCACCAGCACTTTCTAATACTGCTTGCGCTGCGGCGGTATCCCATTCACTGGTTAGACCTAATCTTGGGTACACATCGGCTTGGCCTTCGGCCACCATACAAAATTTTAATGAACTGCCGACGCTTAACATTTGATGTTCGCCAATAGTCTGTAAATACGAGGCAACATCAGGGCTAACGTGAGAGCGGCTTCCGACTACGATAGGTGGCGATTGCACTGCTGTGTCACTAATATCCAATACCGATACTTGTCCATTATGTTCAAGCCACGCACCTTGACCAACAATGCCGCTATAACATTTGCCTAATACTGGTGCATACACCACACCAGCAATCGCTTTGCCTTGGTGAACAAGCGCAATATTGACCGTAAATTCACCGTTGCGTTTAATAAATTCTTTGGTGCCATCGAGCGGATCGATCAACCAATACGTTTGCCACGTTTGTCGTTCTGCCCAGCTGATATCAGCCGCTTCTTCACTCATTACAGCAATCTCAGCGAAATGCTGTTTAAGGCCGGCAACAATTACATTATGGCTGGCAATGTCGGCTGCAGTAACAGGGCTATCATCTTGTTTAACCTCAATCTGCAAATCAGTTTGAGCATAAACTTGCATAATGGCTTCACCTGCTTGCTTGGCAAGAGCCACTATCTTCTGTAAGTCTGTTTTAGAAAATACAATGTTAGACAAATCAATTCCTTATCAAATTCATATCGCGTTAAACATCAACACAGTATCGATATGACATTATGCCATTGTTAGCATCATAGATTGATAACAATTTGATTGCACTTCAATCAAAAACGACTTAAAAAACCTAAGTGACAAAGCCATCACGTTGACTCAATATCCCCGAAACACCACAAATGCTGCTCGATACTAAGCTAACCGCAGCGTTGCTCAAAGCAAACAGTGCATCTTTGCATTCGTATTCAGCTACTGGGTGAACAATTAACAACTAACAATAGTAACTTAACAGGCTCAACATTATGGTTGATGCAACCCGCTTAACATTCGTATTTTTAAACACCCTTTATGGTGTATTTATATTTGTCGCCCCTCACACAACTAAAGTGAATAAAGTAAACCGATTCACTCAACAATATCAGGCATTTTTTTACCCGTTACGGGTACAACACTATTATCAATAGTCTCACAACCTGCTCCCGAACTCGGCGAAATAGCACATTGATATACACGCACGTAATCCACTAACATCGATTGCGGAAAAACTGACTCATCGATACCTGTGTTATTCACGGTTCCAGCCCATGCTCCACCTACAGCAAGATTGAGTAGCATATGAAATGGCTGGTTAAACGGTGCATCATCAGGAGCATTAACCAAATCACCATTGCCATCAATATATTGACTGTACCAACCAGAGGATTGTTGTGTGGCAAAGTGAACATCATCAACATACCAACGAATGTCATCTTGCTGCCATTCAACAGCATAAACATGAAAGGCATCCGCAGGATTGAGTTCATTGGGTAAATGATACCCTTGGCCTGTATAAACATTATTGGGCCATTGTTTACCGTAATGTAATGTGCCATGTACTGCAGACTCTGGCGCCTTACCGTCGGTAACAACCTTGAGGTTTACGGCCTCCATAATGTCAATTTCACCTGAACCAGCCCAAGGGCCATATACCCAATCTGTCGGTAACATCCATATCGCAGGCCAAGTTCCCTGACCTTGTGGTAATTTTGCGCGAATTTCAAAACGGCCGTATTTCCAATCCCCTTTGTTTTTCGATACTAAACGAGCAGAGGTGTAATCTAATGTTTTCGATGTATCGTTTACGTCATAGCTTGGATCAGAATCATTTACAGCAGGCCCAGAAAAGGTTTCTCGTAATGCCGTAATCGATAAAAGACCACCACTAACTGCAGCATTTTTAGACCGTGCGGTATAGCACTGAGCCTCATCATTGCCGCCACCGTAACAGTCAACAGCAAAGCTCCACTTGGTTGTGTCTATTTGGTTACCCTCAAACTCATCTTGCCAAACTAGTTGCCAACCTGAAGCTTCGATATTGGTTATCACGGTATCTGTTGTTTGTTCTGTTGCATCATCAGCACTACAGCCAGACAGAAATATGACCGACAAAGTTAACGCGGTTAAGCTGGATACAAATGAATGATGTTTATTGAGATTTTGCATTGTTGTTCTTACCCATTTACCGTTTTTTCTTTGCCTAACGCTGTAGTAAAACAAACAACAAACGTCGCCAACTATTACGATATAACGTTAGTGAAACTAGCCCTATCAGATGACTCAGATAGGGCTAATTCGCGATAAGTTAGTTACATTTGATGGTATTTTCTGTTGATGCAGCTTGAATAACCACATCACTGAAACGAATTTCAGCTGCCGCGTCGGTGGCAAGGTAAAATGGCATGACAATTTTAGCAAAGTCCATTGGTTCATCAGCAAAACATGCCAATGAGAAGCTTAAACTCTGCCATTCCCCGACTTGAGTATTCACCTGCGTGGTAATATCAATTTGCTTACGGCAATCACCTTCGCATGCCATACCAAGCCATAACGGCTTTTGCAGTGCTTGAGTTGCATTAATACTCACAGATAACGCGGCATCACTATTACTGTAAGCCCTTAAATCACGTGGAAAATTACTAATTAAGCCTACGGTACCTTGCTCGCTGCCATTAAAAGACACTAAGCGCGCATCTTCTTGAACGACACGATCCATAGTACGAATGGTTAGTGCACTGTTTTGCGCAACGCTACTGCTTAACCCTTGACGCTCAGACGCGTTAGCAATGTACATTGACCACGGTGATTTAACTGCACGCTCAAACAAAGGTAAGTCGATTAGAGTTTGCGTTGCAGCTAAATTGTCTTCCGACAAATTATCTAACACAACCGCATCACTGGCAGTAGATTGATATGTTAAGCCATAGCCATAAGGTATAAGCGGCTGATAATCAGCTTGTGCTTGTTCCGTATTGTGTTGAGCTAATGGCACATTCACTTGAGTTTGCTGTGGTGTCGCAGGCCATGAGAATGATAATTTACCGACAAAATCGTGCGAAACTTTACCATCAGCCGGAGTGAATAAAACATCTGCTACGCCTTGACCTTCAGAGCCTGGTAACCAGGCGGCGACAAATGCATCAGAGCTGTTTAACTCAGCATTAACCCACATAGGGCGGCCACTGATAAACACAGATACCACGGGAATACCTTGCGCTGTTAACTTATGCAGTAAAGCAAGATCACGCTTGTCTCCACGTTGATATTCTAAGTTATCAATGTCGCCGTTACCTTCTGCATACGGCTCTTCACCAAACACAACAATCGCAACATCAGGTTTCTGCTGTGGATCAAATTCACCTGCAACACTCAATGTTGCTTTACCGCCAGCTTGAGTCACCAATTTATTAATACCAGCGTAAATTGATGTCGCACCAGGAAAGTCGCTATTTTGATTATCAGTGCCCTGCCACGTAATTGACCAACCACCAGATTGTTTACCGATATTGTCCGCGGCATCCCCCGCCACCAACACCTTTGCGTTTGGTGCTAAAGGCAATAAACCTTGATTGTTTTTAAGCAGCACTAATGACTCACGAACGGCTTGACGGGCAACGTCACGGTGACTTGCTTGGCCAATTAATTCTGTTTTGCCCGATAATGGACGATTGGCAGGGCTTGGCTTATCAAATAAACCCGCACGGAACTTAACCCGTAAAATACGCTTAACCGCATCATCAATACGCGCTTGGCTAATGTCGCCATTATTTACCTGCGCTATGGTGTTTTCATATAAAGGTTTCCACGCCGCCGTTGGCACCATAAAGATATCTAAACCGGCATTAACGGCTTGCGCACACGACTCATTGGTACAGTTAGCGACTTGTCCGTGACCGTTCCAATCACCCACAACAAAACCATCGAAATGTAATTTATCTTTAAGCACATCGGTTAACAGATATTTATTGCCATGGTTTTTAACCCCATGCCAGCTGTTAAATGATGCCATAACACTTTGTGCCCCAGCATTGAGCCCCCCCACATAGCCTTGTGCATGTATGTCATATAAGTCTTGTTCGCTGGCAATATTATCGCCTTGATCGATGCCATTTTCAGTGCCGCCATCGCCTAAAAAGTGCTTAACGGTTGAAATCACATGTTGATCAGATAAAAAGTCACCATTAACTGAGCCTTGTAGACCTTCAACGATGGCGTAAGAATAGGCTTTGACGATTTGTGGGTCTTCTGAATAACCTTCATAAGTTCGACCCCAGCGATCGTCTCTCACTACGGCAACTGTGGGTGCAAATACCCAATCGATACCGGTCACCATCACTTCTTTTGCAGTTATAGCGGCAATCTGTTCAATTAACTTAGGGTTATTCGCTGCCCCTAAACCAATGTTATGCGGAAACAACGTCGCGCCGATAACATTGTTATGACCGTGTACGGCATCGGTGCCCCACATGGTTGGAATATTAATCCCATCAACACTGTCATCAATTGATGCTTGATACAAAGACTCAGCGAGCGCAATCCAATCTGCTGGTGTCGCGTGTTTGTCATTGTTAGGGTATGCGCCACCACCGTTAAGGTACGAACCAAAACCATATTTACGCATGTCTTCAACGGTAATATCACGGATCTCTGGTTGGATCATTTGCGCGACTTTTTGCTCAATGGTCATTTTAGCGACTAAGGCATCGATTTTAGCTTCTAAGGCCGTATCTTTGGCGATAGCAGGCTTAAGATCAGGCCAAATGGCTAACGAAGATTTAGCCGCTGTATCATCAACCATGGCTGGGGTAACTGCAGTTTGTTTATCTTGTTGATTGACGTTGTTATTCTCGCCACATCCACTTAATCCCAGCAATATTCCTAAAGCAACTAAGCTTGTTTTAGTAGGCTTATTGACGCTAGCAGTAAGCGGTAATTGAGTTAATCTCATGATCTTTCCTTATACCTTATCTGCGAATACTGGACGTTTTGCATCACATCCAATCAAACCGTAATAACCAATAAACCCGTAGCATAATAAAGGTAAAATAAAGGCAAATTGAATTCCCATGCTGTCAGCTAGCATGCCTTGCAATAACGGTAGAACCGCCCCACCAACGATAGCTAAACATAAAATGCCCGAACCTTGACTGGTGTGTCGTTTTAAATCTTGTAGCGCTAAACTGAAAATGGTTGGGAACATAATTGAGTTACACAAGCCCACCAGCAGTAATGCCCACATCGCAACCGTACCAGCACTCAAGATTGCCGCTGCAACTAAAATACACGCACATAACGCATTGAATGCTAACACCTTGCCTGCTTTGATTTTTTGCATCACTGCAGCGCCGATAAAACGGCCGACCATAGCACCACCAAAATAATAGGCAATATAATGCGCCGCCTGCGATTCAGACACTCCACCGGTGCCATCTTTAGTAATAAAGCTAATAAGAAAACTGCCTATGCCGACTTCTGCGCCAACATAAACAAAAATACCGACTGCACCCAACACCAAATGCGGATATTGCCATGCACTGCCTTTTACCGCAGCAGTTGATTGAGTATCGCGCTTGCCCAACAAAGGTAGTTTGAGCAACATAAAAATGAATGCCAATACGAATAATGCAGCGGCTAAAATAAGGTAAGGCGTTTGTACTGCACTCGCTTGCTGCTGCACAGACAACTGACCGATGACTTCGCCAACCTCAGTGACTTTGCTGTCATGTTCAACGGTCGACAAAATTAACCAGCTACCAAAAAATGGCGCTACTGTGGTGCCTAATGAATTGAATGCTTGAGTTAAGGTCAACCGCGACGATGCGGTTTCGGCTGGGCCTAACACACTCACATAAGGATTCGCTGACACCTGCAAGATAGTAATACCCGATGCAAGAATAAAAAACGCGAATAAAAACATATTATAAGAGCCATAACTGGCCGACGGATAAAACAGTAAGCACCCCACACAAGCAATCACTAACCCGGTAATAATGCCTTTTTGATAACCAATCTTACCCACTAACGCGCCAGCAGGAATTGACACAATAAAGTAAGCACCAAAAAAGCAGAACTGCACTAGCATTGCTTGGGTGTAATTAAGGTCGAACATGTTTTTTAAGTAAGGGATTAAAATATCATTTAAACACGTTAAAAAACCCCACATAAAAAATAACGAGGTTAACGCTATCAAGGCAAAACGAAAGTTACCCTGCTGGTGAGTGGAATCGGCATTTGCCAACTCAGGTTGAAGCGGTGAAGTCGCCATGACATTCCCTTATTGTTGTTAATAGTTATCTTGGGTTGCAGTACATAACGCCATTGAATGGATACCAATAATCTCACGCCAAGAGTTAATTCCCCGTCAACCCTAGACATTTAACTGATGATCATTTCCACACTTGTGCAAGCAGATGAGGATTTAATAATTAGCCAAATCAATTATTGACCTTTGGATAATTAATCACTAATCTCAATGTAAGCGCTTTCATTTTTAACATATCGATAACTGATGTCAACGATTTTTAAACGCGAGAGCTTATTTTTTACTGCGTAGCTAACGTAGCACAAGGCCTTTTATCAGGGTGTTTCAACGTAATAAGTTAGTCATAAAAATAGACACAATTAATTAATACTAAGTGAATTTAAATATGAAAATTATGTTACCAGCCGATTCCAAAATGCATTCAAAAGCGTTCACCTTTGGTGTGGCGACTGCTTCTTTTCAAATTGAAGGCGCAGTGGATTCTCGTCTTCCTTGTATATGGGATACCTTTTGTGCGACGCCAGGTAAAATTCGTGATAACTCTGACGGCTCGCAAGCATGCGAGCATGTAAAGTTATGGCGTGAAGATGTCGATTTAATTGAGTCGCTGGGCGTTGACGCTTATCGCTTATCCATTTCGTGGCCACGCGTAATGCATAAAGATGGCAGCCTCAATCCACAAGGTGTCGCGTTTTATACTGATTTGCTTGATGAACTAAATCGTCGTGGCATTAAAACCTTTGTGACCTTATACCATTGGGATTTACCACAACATATTGAAGATAATGGTGGCTGGTTAAATCGTGAAACAGCTTATTTGTTTGCAGACTATGCCGACAAAATTACTCAAGCATTTGGCGATCGAGTGTATTCTTACGCCACGTTTAACGAACCATTTTGCAGTTCATATTTAGGCTATGAAATTGGTGTTCATGCACCAGGTTTAGCCACTAAAGCATTTGGTCGTCAATCTGCACACCATTTATTATTGGCTCATGGTTTAGCCATGAAAGTATTGCAAAAAAATAGCCCTAATAGCCAAAATGGTATCGTGCTTAACTTCACGCCTTGTTATAGCGCAACAGACTCTGCCGCAGATGTTGAAGCAGCCAGTAAAGCCGACCAATACTTTAATCTATGGTATATCAAACCACTGTTTGACCGTTGCTACCCTGAGATTATTAATGACTTCGCCACTGAAGATATGCCCGTTATTGAACAAGGCGACTTTGATATTATTGCTCAACCTATCGACTTTTTAGGCATCAACTTTTACACCCGAGCAGTGTACAAAGCAGATCCAGCCACTGGTTTTAGCCAAATTGATATGGTCGACAAACCTAAAACGGATATCGGCTGGGAAATATACCCACAATCCTTTACCGATTTATTGACTTCACTGCATGCACTTTATCCTTTACCGCCGATCTACATTACCGAAAACGGCGCAGCAATGGACGATAAATTGATAGAAGGTAAAGTGGATGATCAAGACAGACTCGAATACTATAACGCGCACTTAAATGCAGTAAACAATGCCATCGAACAAGGTGTTAATGTTGTCGGCTATTTTGCATGGAGTTTAATGGACAATTTTGAATGGGCTGAAGGCTACTTAAAACGTTTTGGGATTGTCTATGTAGACTACGAAACTCAAAAACGCACCTTAAAAGCCAGTGCACATGCTTATAGGGATTTTATTAGCGCACGAAAATAATATGTTAATCAGAACAAAGCCGTTGTATAAACGGCTTTGTTCTATTCAAACAGTCGCATCATTTTAACAAATAACAATAATTGAGGCATGTATGATAAGCACCAGAGAAAAAATAGCTTACGGACTCGGGGACACTGCCAGTAACATTGTGTTCCAAACAGTCATGCTGTTTTTAACTTTTTTCTATACCGACATTTTCGGTATCTCGCCAGCATTTGTCGGCACCATGTTTTTAGCAGTACGCTTAATTGATGCGGTTACCGATCCGTTAATGGGCGCGCTAGCAGACCGCACCAATACCCGCTGGGGTAAGTTTAGACCTTATCTTTTGTGGTTTGCCCTACCCTTTGGTTTTATCAGTGTTTTAGCCTTTACCACCCCAGACTTAACCGAAGACGGCAAAATGATTTATGCCTTCGTCACTTATACCGCACTTATGATGGTCTACACCGCCATTAATATCCCTTATTGTGCATTAGGCGGCGTGTTAACGGCCGATCCAAAAGAGCGAGTGTCAGTACAATCTTACCGTTTTGTATTTGCGATGTTGGGCGGCTTACTCGTTTCAGGCTTAACCTTACCCCTTGTTGAGTACTTAGGTGAAGGCGACCAAGCTAAAGGTTATCAACTGACGATTACCGCCATGAGCATCTTAGGCGTTGCGATGTTTTTAGCCTGTTTCTGGGGCACTAAGGAACGCCTACACCCGCCGGTTGATCAACAATCTAGCTTTAAGAAAGACTTTACCGACATGCTCAAAAATGACCAATGGCGTGTGCTTGCTATTGCAGCAGTATGTTTATTATCAGGCATGGTATTACGCACCAGTTTAGCCATTTACTACGTTAAATATTTCCTTAACATGCCAGACTCCATCACCCTATTCATTACTCTTGGAATGGTCGGTAATATATTTGGCTGTATTTTAGCTGAGCCTTTGGCTAAACGCTTTTGTAAAGTTAAAGCTTATATCACCTTGCAACTGCTTGCGGCAGCGATGTGCGTAGTGAGCTACTTTGTACCTAGCGATCAAGTCATACTCGCCTTTGGCATGTTTATTATCTGGGGCTTTACCTTCAACATGGCCACACCACTATTGTGGGCAAAAATGGCTGATGTTGTCGATTATGGCCAATATAAAAACGGCGTGCGTATTACCGGGATGATTTATTCTTCAGTGATTTTCTTTATCAAACTGGGTGTTGCCATTGGTGGCGCTTCTGCGGGGTGGTTATTAGCGGGTTATGGTTATCAGCCTGATACCATGCAAACGGAGCATACTCAGCAAGGAATATTATTATCATTCACTATTTACCCTGCTATTGGTTCATTAGTGGTGGCTTTTGTAATGCGTTGGTACACCTTAGATAATCAAAAAGTGGACCAAATTCACTTAGAATTAAATAGAGAAGCAAAATAAAAGCATGTTAGTCTTGGAGCAATGTGCTCCAAGATGGCTTTTAAATACTCATTATATGGCAACTATTTACGATGTATCCGTAATGGCTGGTGTGTCTCTGGCAACTGTGTCCCGAGTCATGAACAACAACACCAAAGTCAGCGATAAAACCAAACAAAAAGTACTCGATGCAATGAAAGCCTTAGGTTACCGGCCTAATACCATTGCACAGTCGCTTGCCTCGAACTGTTCAAACAGTGTCGGGGTTTTGGTGTCTCAGCTTGACGGGCCTTTTTATGGTCCTATGATGACAGAAATTGAAACCGCCCTTCGAACAGCTAATAAGCACGTGATTATTGCTGCTGGTCATAGTGACGAGAAGCAAGAAAAAGAAGGGGTTGAGTTTTTAATGAGTCGCGGCTGTGATGCCCTTATTTTGGATATTGAGGCTGTATCAGACGATTACTTGATTGAACTCAGTAAAGGCTCAACACCTGTGGTATTTATTAACCGCTATATCGACGCTATCAAAGAACGCTGTGTTTATCTTGAAAATGAACAAGGTGGTTTCATGGCTACCGAGCACATTTTATCACTTGGCCATAAAGACATCGCATACATTTCAGGGCCATTGTTTAAGCTCGACGTGAGAGATCGTCTAAAAGGGCATAAACGAGCATTGCAACAATACAATATCGATTTTGATGACACCCTTTGCATTGAAAGTGACTTTAAAGAAGCTGGCGGTTGTGAGGCGATGGAACGTTTATTGTCGATGAATAAAACCATCACTGCAGTTGTGTGTGCGAATGATCAAATGGCCTCTGGGGCTATTGCGGTGTGTTTAGAACACGGAATCCGCGTACCTGATGACATTTCATTTATTGGTTACGATAACATCCCCTTCCCACAGTATATTTCGCCCAAGTTATCTACCGTGAGTAACCCTATTCACGAAATGGGCAAAATGGCGGCACGATGGGTTCTTCAAGAAGTCTATAATGACAAAGAAGTGATTGTTGAGAGTTCATTTAAGCCAGAGTTATTTATACGAAGTTCATCTCAAGCCATTTCTCACGATTAATAGACTTAGCCTAAACAGAAAAAGCATAAGCAGTATATTGCTTGTGCTTTTTTATGTAAAAAGCCTCCGCATAATATGATTCCCGAAAATCCTTATCTATTGAACGGCCAACTTAATCGTTTTAGATCCCTCTTTGTCAGCCGATTTATCAGACAATTTACAAATTAAATCATTAACAATTACGCCACCAAAAGAAAGCGCTTACATTTTTACGCAAAATACCCATAAATAGAAAACCATTTAAAAACAACAGCTAAAAAACTAGTGTATGATTAAGTAAACATCTCGGTTAATGAAATGTAATAATTAAAACTTGTTTTTGTTGACTGCGGTCACATTTTACACTAGTTTTATGTAAGCGCTTACATTTGATGTTTTATATGACAACTAATTATAAATAATGTTTACCGCGCCGATGGAGAATTAAAAAAAAACGATTTGCGCCTAACCCGCAATATTGAGAGAAGTAAAATCTAGTCAATGGGGATTTCCTAGATGAAAACAAGAACATTTAACAAAACCAAGCTTGCGACCAGTTTATCGCTTGTCCTTGGTATGAGCAGTATCTTACCAGCTCATGCTGCTGATGAAGTCAGTGACGAAAATATCGAAGTTATTTCGGTTACTGGTATTCGTGGCAGTTTAATTAAATCAATGGATGTGAAGCGTTCATCAAGTGGAGTCGTTGACTCTATTTCTGCTGAAGATATTGGTAAGTTTCCTGATACTAACTTAGCTGAATCGTTACAGCGTATTACAGGTGTATCGATTGACCGTTCTAACGGTGAAGGCAGTAAAGTATCAGTGCGTGGTTTTGGTCCTGATTACAACTTGATCACCCTCAATGGTCGTCAAATGCCCGTCACTACAGGCTCGCGCTCATTTGATTTTGCTAACATCGCATCTGAAAGTATCAGCGGTGTAGAAGTTCATAAAACCAGCCAAGCCTCAGATTCTACCGGTGGTATCGGTTCTACTATCGATATTTTAACCCACAAGCCATTCAGCTCTCCGGGGTTGAAAGCCACTTTTGGTGTAAAAGCGGTTGATGACCAATCAACAGATAATGGCTCAGTAACCCCTGAATTATCTGGTTTGTACTCAAACACGTTTGCAGATGATAAATTTGGTATTTCACTATCGGCCAGTTACCAAGAGCGTGAAAGTGGTAACCAACAAGCACAGGTTGGCACAGGCTGGCGTAGCTTCCCAGGTTCTGCTGACAACAGTGATTGGGGCGGAGTGGCTAAAGACAGCACCCAAGTTAATCGTCCTGGTGATAGCGATATTTATTCCGTTCCGCAAACCACTGTTTATCGTTTTGAAGAACAACAACGTACCCGTACTAACGGCCAGTTAGTATTACAGTACAGCCCGGTTGATAGTGTAGTCGCAAGCGTAGACTATACCTACATGCGTAACGACATCGACACTCAATCGAATGACGTATCAGCATGGTTTAACTTCGTTCCGTCTGAAAACGTATGGTCTGATGGCCCTATCGCCTCACCACTTATTTACTCTGAAACTTATGATTCACCTGCTGATTTATCTATGGCTGCTGGTGACTATGGCGTACGTAACGAAAGTGGTTCTTTAGGTTTTAACCTTGAATGGCAAGCAACAGATAACTTAAAGCTGACATTTGATGCGCACAACTCTGTTGCTGAAAACAAACCGAATAACCTTTATGGTTCAAACAACAATTTAAGTACTGCAGCGTTTGTGCGTACCAGCGCGGCAACTGACTTTAGCGGTGACTTACCTGTACTTGCTGTTGGTGGTGGTAATGCAGTGACACCTGCAGACATGATGCTTACCGGTTCTGTTTTTGGTAACGCACGTAATAAGTCTGAAATTGATCAATACCAATTTGACGGTGAATACTTATTTGAAGATGCAGGTAGCATCGACTTTGGTGTAGCGCTAACTAACGTTAACAACCACTCACAAAGCGTCAACGTTCAGCGTAACGATTGGGGTGGAGTAGGTTCTGCAGGTGACTTTGAAGATGCATGGTTCCCAGCTGATACCATTCATGACAAATTTGACGCTAATGGCGGCGATTTCTCTCTGTCAGACGGTAACTTTGACGTTTTAGATACCATTTTCATGTGGGATTTTGCATCAGTACGTGATTTTGCAGCAGCAAACTATGCTTCTGCAGTAAGCGGTGATTGTGGTAATGGCTTCTGCCCTTCTACTAATTATGCAGCTGAAACAGATCGTTATACTGAAGAAGAATCACAAGCCGTTTATGTACAGTACAACTACGATAATGAAATTGCCGGCATGCCATATGATGTGCATTTCGGACTTCGTTATGAGCAAACTGATGTCACCTCGACCGCTGCCGTTGCAGGATATAATGGCGCTGACTGGATTGCTGAAACTGAAATTGCATTAGTGGGTACTGGTGAGCAAGTATTTGAAACCAAAACCGGTGATTACGACTATTTACTACCAAGCTTCAACTTTAATATTGAAGTAGTAGAAGATGTCATGCTTCGTGCGGCATACAGTGAAACCATTGGTCGTCCTAGCTACACAGATATTCAAGGCGGTACGGTATTAGCGACGCTTGCCAATCGAAGTAATGGTGGTGGTTCTGCAGGTAACCCTACATTGTTGCCATTAGAATCAGAAAATATCGACTTCTCTGCTGAGTGGTATTACGCCCCATCAAGCTATGTGTCTGTTGGATACTTCCGTAAAGACACTAAAAACTTTATCAGTTCTGAAACAGTTAAAACCACTAACGGCATTTATAACCCAGCATCTGGTGATTTATATAAAGCTGCTGTGGCCGCAACGGGTACAACCGAAGCAGGGGCTGTTCGTGATTATATTTTCGCAAATTATGCTGATAATGCTGCTGTAGATGTCACGAATCAAATTATTAGCGGCAGTGCTGCTAATAATGATGAATTGTTGAACTTTAATATTTCAACGCCATCAAACAGCTCTAATAACTCAGTCATTGATGGTTGGGAGTTTGCGGCACAACACTTCTTCGGCGAAAGCGGATTTGGTGTAATAGCCAACTACACCTTGGTTAATAGTGATCAGGCTTACGACAACTTCTCATTTGATGCACAATCAGCATTAATCGGTATTAGTGACACCGCTAACGCGGTATTCGTGTACGAGAATTATGGTTTCCAAGCCCGTATCGCATACAACTGGCGTGATGAGTTCTTAAACTCTACAGGTCAAGGTACTGGCGCTAACCCACAGTACACAGAAGCTTACTCGCAAATCGATTTGTCTGTTAGCTATGATGTCGAGTCTGTTGAAGGCTTAACGGTGTTTTTCGAAGGACTTAACATTACTGAAGAGTACATCCGTGTTCACGGTCGTGCTGACGAGCAAGTGTTAAACCTAACCGAAACTGGCGCACGTTATAGTTTAGGTGCTCGTTATACTTTCTAACCGATAATGCAATAGTCATTGAGTGATATTTCGGCTAACACTCCAGTGTTAGCCGGAATTCACTCAAGTACCCTTTCAGGTCGTTGAGGTGCCAACTTTTGTCACCTCCTTTTATTGCAATACATTGAGTAACAAGGACGTTACTATTTTTTGCGTTAAGCAGTTTGAAACCATGTACGCAAAAACATAAAAAAACTATTACTTGAATGTGCTTACATTTTATTGAATGCTACCTAACGTGTTCTATAAGCAATCAGATTTTTAGATTCATCAGAATAAAAATAATAATCACGCCAAAAGCGTAGGTAAAGATGATGCAAAAACCAATAACCGAAATAATCATCGTTGGAGGCGGCACCGCTGGTTGGATAACTGCCGGTTTGTTGGCCGCTGAACATAATGTTGATAAAGGTGTTTTAGCTCACTCTCCCAAACTCAATATTACCTTAATCGAATCACCGGATGTGGCCACTATTGGCGTAGGTGAAGGCACGTGGCCTTCGATGCGCTCAACCCTGAGCAAAATTGGTATCGATGAAAACGACTTTATTCGCCAATGTGATGCCAGCTTTAAACAGGGCTCTCGGTTTATCAATTGGTGCAAAGACCCACAAAGCAACGTCGCAGACAGTTATTTACACCCATTTAGTTTGCCTCACGGTCACCAAGAACTCGACTTATGCCCATACTGGTTGCCTCATGCAGAACAAGTCAGCTTTGCCGAAGCCGTGTGCAGCCAGCAAGTATTAACTCAGCTTGGTTTGGCCCCCAAAAGCATTTCCACAGCCCAGTATCATTTTCAAAATAACTACGGCTATCACCTTAATGCCGCCAAGTTTAGCCAGTTACTCACCGAGCATTGCACTCAAAAACTCGGCGTCACCCATATTCGCGACCATGTCAGCCAAATTATTAATAACCAGCATGGTGACATCGAAAAACTCATTACCAAGCAGAATGGCGAAATTAGTGGCCAGTTATTTATCGACTGCACCGGCACAAAATCACTACTGTTAGGTGAACATTTACAAGTGCCCTTTTTATGCCAAAAATCGGTGCTTTTTAATGACCGTGCGTTAGCGATACAAGTCCCCTATTCTGATGCAAATAGCCCTATTGCCTCTTGCACCCACTCAACTGCACAGCCAAACGGTTGGATTTGGGATATTGGCCTACCAACACGTAAAGGTGTCGGTTATGTATACTCATCAAGCCACACTAACGATATAGATGCCCAGAAAACTCTGTTTAATTACCTCGGTGTTGATGGCGCGGCAGCAGACAAATTGGAGCCACGACAACTGGCCATTAATCCAGGTTATCGTGCTAAATGCTGGCAAAATAACTGTATTGCTATCGGGATGGCGGCAGGGTTTATTGAACCACTAGAAGCGTCGGCTTTGGCATTAATCGAATGGACTGCATCTACCTTGGCCCAGCAATTACCGCCAAACCGCATGGTGATGGATACTATTTCGGCACGAGTTAACGAGCGTTATCAGCAACATTGGCAACAAATTATCGATTTTTTAAAACTGCATTATGTCATCAGTCAACGTCAAGAGGATCGCTATTGGCGCGACCATCGTGAGTCAAACTCAATACCCGACAGCTTACAAGCCATGCTGGAATTATGGCGTTATCAAACACCGAGCCAACAAGATATTAGTTATAAAGAAGCCTTATTTCCGGCAGCCAGTTTTCAATATGTGCTTTATGGGATGGGCTTCAACACCCAATTACCCACACATGTAAAGCCGTCGATGCAGCAATTGGCACAGCGACTGTTTAATGACAACCAGCAACGCACCCAAGCACTTAGTAAAAATCTGCCTACTAATCGCGAGTTACTCGGTAAAGTGGCGCAATATGGTTTCCCTAAGCTTTAAGACATGACATAAATAATCACGATAACAACGTCAATAAGATTACAAGCTAGATTCACGTACAATAATCATAAAAATACGACGTATTTGAACGAACAAGATAGGACATCAAAATGAGCCAACATGTATTACTAAACAGCATTGAACATAAAGACGTAAAAGTGATGACTCATCGCTCTGCTGCACTAGGCGATAACCTTTGGTACAGCGTGACATTCCCGCAAGAATTTCGCAGCGTGCAAGCCCACTATCCTATCTTTTTTCATAAAGATACTGCCACAGGCCAATTTTACGCGGTGGCACTTTTTGGTTTTCAGCAGAATGACAACGTGTTTTTAAGTGAGCAAGGTTGGAATGCATCATACGTGCCGCTTACTGTGCGTCGCCAACCTTTTCTAATTGGCCAACAAACCGTACTCGAAGACGGTGTAGAACGTCAGCAACGCGTTATTCATGTGGACTTAGACCACCCTAGAGTCAGCGAAACCGAGGGTGAAGCCTTGTTTTTACCTTACGGTGGTAACACCCCATTACTCGATGAAGTCGGCGAAATTCTCGAGGTCATCCATCATGGTTTACAAGATGGTCAACGCTTTGTCGATGCCTTGATTGAACATCAATTGCTGGAATCCTTCACTTTAGATATTGAGTTAGACAACGGTCAAAAAAATCAGATGATCGGTTTTTATACCATCAATGAAGAAACCTTAGCCGGGTTGTCTGCTGACGCATTAGCAAAGCTGCACCAGCAAGGTTACTTGCAAGCCATTTACATGACATTAGCCTCGCAAAGCAATGTACGAGACTTACTTAACCTCAAGAATGCTCAAGGTTAATAGTGATGACAGCGGCCAATACTCAGCACGTCGAACACATCAATGAATGTACATTAGAGAGTGTCATTGATTTAATCCGTGATGCTGACAAACCTATGGTATTTAAGGGGTTGTGTCACCATTGGCCGTTAGTCCAGGCAGGATTAGAGTCAGCACAAAGCGCGATGACTTACCTGCGTCAGTTTTATCAAGGCATGCCAGTAACAGCGTATTATGTCCCGCCAGAACAACACGGTAGAGTGTTTTACAATGAACAACTTGATGGTTTTAATTATCAAGCTGGCCGATTGGACTTTAATCAACTGCTTGACCGATTAAGCCAAGAAATGATTAAAGACATGCCTGCCGGAATGTACATGGGCTCGACCGACATTCACCAATGTTTACCCGGTTTAGGGGCACAAAACAGTTTAGATTTAGCGCCCATGCAACCCTTAACCAGTATTTGGTTGGGCAATCAAACCAAGGTCGCTGCTCATTATGACTTTCCGCTAAACCTAGCGTGTAACGTGGTCGGAAAACGTACCTTTACCCTATTTCCACCCGAACAAATTAGTAATTTGTATGTTGGCCCAATGGAACTGGCACCCGGTGGCCAAGACATCAGTCTCGTTGATATGGCGAACCCCGACTTTGAACGTTTCCCGCGTTTTCAGCACGCATTAGACGCCAGCCTAACAGCAGAGCTAAGCCCTGGTGATGTGTTATTTATTCCCAGCATGTGGTGGCACCATGTTCGCGGCGTCGATGATTTTAACGTACTCATTACCCACTGGTGGCGCGATACTCCTGGCTTTTTAGGCCGCCCTAACAATGCCTTATTGCACAGCATATTAAGCTTACGCTCTCTGCCTAAAGCTCAGCGCCAAGCATGGAAATCGATATTTGAACACTACATTTTCGATCATGACGATGTCGATGACAGTCATATTCCCGACAATGTGAAAGGCATGCAAACTAAGCCATTAGACGAATTAACGGCCCGCAAAATACGCGCAGACTTAATCAATAAATTAAAACGATAATGCTGAACACAGCAAGATATCAAGCCAAACAGGATGCCCAAGATGAATAAATCAATCAAAAAAGTTGTCATTGCCGGTGGTGGAACCGCAGGTTGGATGGCCGCAGCCGCCTTTAGCAAACTGTTGGGCAAAAATCTTGAAATTGTATTAGTAGAATCTGACGAAATTGGCACTGTTGGTGTCGGTGAAGCAACCATTCCAACCTTGCATATTTTCCATCGTTTACTGGGCTTAAAAGAACAAGATGTTATGGCGGCCACTAATGCTACCTTCAAGCTCGGTATCCAGTTTGAAAACTGGCATGACGTCAACAAAGACTACCTGCATTCATTTGGCTTTTTAGGTAAAGACTGCTGGGCTTGTGGCTTTCAACACTTTTGGCTTAAGGGCAAACAACAAGGCCTGGTAAGTGACATTGGCGACTATTGCACCGAGCATTTAGCTGCTCGCCAAGGCCGATTTGCCGTGCTTCCTAACCAAGATTACAACCATGCTTACCATATGGATGCGAGCCTTTACGCTAAGTTTTTGCGTAAATTTGCCGAACACCATGGCATGACCCGCATTGAAGGTAAAATCGCCGACGTATTACAACACGACGACACGGGTAATATCCGCGCGTTAAAGCTTGAAAATGGTGAGTTAATTGAAGGCGATTTATTTATCGACTGCACCGGATTTAAAGCGTTGCTTATTGAGCAAACCTTAAACACTGGCTTTGAAGATTGGAGCCACTGGTTACCGTGTGACAGTGCGATAGCAGTACAAACTGAAGCGGTTCAAAAACCAATTCCTTATACTCGATCGATTGCCCGTGAGTCTGGTTGGCAATGGCGTATTCCGTTGCAAACCCGCACCGGCAATGGTTTAGTGTTTTGCAGTAAGTACATCTCTGATACCGATGCAACAGAGTTACTGCTTAACAACATTGAAGGCGCGCCGATTAATCAACCTCGGGTGATTAAGTTTAAAACCGGTACTCGTCGCCAACATTGGAACAAAAACTGTGTCGCTGTTGGCTTATCTGCCGGATTTTTAGAGCCCTTAGAATCCACCAGCATTCATATGATCCAACGCAGCATAGTGCGCCTATTACAGCTGTTCCCGTCGCAAGGTATTATTGATGCCGATATTGCTGAATTTAATCAACAAACTAAAGTTGAAATGGATAACATTCGCGACTTTATTATTTTGCATTACAAGGTCACCGATCGCGAAGACAGTCGCTTTTGGCGTTACTGTAAAAACATGCCGATTCCAGCCTCATTACAACATCGTATAGACATGTTCAGTCAATCAGGTAAAGTCTATAAATACGGCAATGAATTGTTTGGCGAAAGCTCGTGGATTCAAGTGATGATGGGCCAAGGTTTAATGCCGAAAGAATATCATCCTATTGTCGACATGATGGACGAAGCGGAATTAACCAGCTTTTTAAACAGCATTAAAGCAACGGTAAAACGTAAAGTAGATACCTTGCCAGCACACCATGATTTTGTGCAGCATTACTGTAAATCAACCAGCATGTAAGGTTGTAACATGGCAACCGACTCATCTAACAACCGAACGATATCAAGCAAGAGTACTCTATCAAGCAAGAGTATTATCAAGGTGGGGCCATTTACGCCCCACATTGAGTTTATTGGCTTACAGCAAACGCCGGTGATTACCATTGATGACTTTGGCGCTGATCTTTCGCCGCTAATCGATATTGCGATAGATGATAGTCAATTTAATCAAGACCAAGGTTCATACTATCCAGGGCAGCGCGCACCGCTGCCCAAGCAATATGTAATCGACGTGATTAATGCGGTATACCAGTTAATATACGATACCTACAAGGTGTCACACTCGTTACGCTTAAAACCCCAACAATGCGTGTTTTCGGTTATCGACAAGCCTGCAAAACGTTTATTGCCGCTGCAATGCATGCCACACTTTGACACCCCAGACCCGCACTATTTTGCGATTCTGCACTATCTCAATGATGGTTCTCATGGGGATACTGGATTTTTTCGCCATAACGCCACGCAATATGAACAGATAACACCACACAACATTGACCATTACTTTAATCAAGCACAACCGGTTGTCGATGCACAACAAGCACTGACGCCTGATTATGTGGTCGATAGTAATGATCACTACACCCTTTATCATCAGGTTCAATATCGGCCAAATCGTTTAGTCATATATCCCGGTAACCTACTCCACTCGACGTTAGTCAACTCAGCAACCGACATCGATAGCAGTCCTAAAACAGGACGACTTACCGCGAATATCTTTATCAATTTCAAATAACACAGGGACCTCGTTATGGCTAAGCCACAGCACGGCAACATCTCGTCAAATCATAAAAAGAAAGCGCTTACAGCATGTGTTTCATCACTTATATACTTAGGTGTCAGCCATGCTGCATTAGCAGCACACCCAACCATTACCCCACAAACCTTACATGCATTAACGGTGTTACCAGATAATGAAAAGCTGCGTATTGGCGATCGTATTAGCCAAGTCGAAGATGACATTAACCGCTTATTGCCTCAGTTAACCTTAGAGGAAAAAGTGTCTTTGGTGCATGCCGCGGGCAAGTTTCATATACCTGCTATTGAGCGCTTAGGCATACATGAAATGTGGATGTCAGACGGTCCACACGGTGTGCGCTACGAGATCGATCGCAACTCATGGGCACCCGCAGGATGGACTAACGATTACTCGACCTATTTACCGCCGTTAACCGCAATCGCCGCCAGTTGGGATCTCAACATGGCCACGCTGCACGGCAATGTGCTTGGCGCCGAAGCACGTCATCGCAATAAAGATCTTATTTTGGGCCCTGGTGTAAACCTCGCGCGCCTACCGTTATACGGGCGTAACTTTGAATACATGGGTGAAGACCCATTTTTAGCGGCTAGCTTAGTAGTGCCCGAAATCAAAGCGATTCAGGCCAATGATGTCGGTGCCACCGTAAAGCATTATGCCCTTAATACCCAAGAGCTAAACCGCACTAAAGTGAATGCCAAACCTGATGAGCGCACCTTGCGTGAAGTGTATTTACCAGCGTTTGAAGCGGCGGTAAAACAAGCCAACGTACATGCCATCATGGGCGCCTATAACGAGTTTAGAGGCACTAACGCCAATCAGAGCGAGCACTTAGTCAATACTATCTTAAAAGGCGAGTGGAGCTTTCAAGGGGTGTTGCTTACCGACTGGAACGTCGACATCAACACTTATGATGCCGCCATGAACGGCCTTGATATTGAAATGGGCACAGATGTCGCTGATTTTGACGATTACTTTATGGCAAAACCGCTACTAGAGATGATTAACGCTGGCAAAGTACCAGTATCGGTACTTGATGATAAAGTCCGCCGTATTTTACGGGTGCAACTCAGCATCGGCATGATGGATAAACACCGTTTATCCGGTGAGCGTAACACTCAAGCTCACCGTGATGATGCCCGCACACTGGCTGCAAATGGCATTGTATTACTTAAAAACGATAACAAGGTATTACCGCTACATGCTGACAAACTTAAACATGTCTTGGTACTTGGCCCTAATGCCGATAAACGCCATGGATTTGGTGGCGGCTCATCAGAAGTTAAAGCACTCTACGAAATCAGCCCATTAGCCGGTTTAAAAGCCAAGCTGGGTGACAAGGTCGACATTCAACTAATGCGTCCAGCCAGCAGCCAATTTATGCCGATACCCAATGACTATTTAACCACACGTCATTGGACTGGCACGCCATCGTGGCAAATTAATTATTACAATGACAACAAGATGACCCAGCTTGCCAGTGAGTCATGGATAGCCGATCCGCAATTTAATGCCAAAGGCCAAAAACAGTTTGTCGACATTAAAGCCAACATCAAACCTCTTGAAACGGGCAGCCACAGTTTTAACATAAAAGCTGACGGCCAAGTAGCATTGTACATTAACGATAAACCGCTAATTGCCACCACCCAAGCAGACCAAGGACATCTTATCAGTAAAGCCATGACCTTAACTGCTGGTGAGACTTACGCGGTGAGTTTACGTTACCAAGGCGACAAGCAAGCCACCTTAGGCTGGGAAACGCCCAACAGTTTGTACAATACCGAACAAGAGTATTTAGCCGCAGCCAAGAAAGCTGATGCGGTGATCTACTTTGGTGGCTTAAGTCATGCCGATGACCGCGAGTCTATCGACAGACCTGACATGGTATTGCCAGGCCAGCAAGATGAGGTCATCGCCAAACTGCTCAAAGCGAATCCAAATACAGTGGTGTTTATGATTGGCGGCTCTGCGGTAGAAATGCCGTGGGCAGATAACGCTAAAGCAGTTGTGTGGGGCTGGTATGGCGGTATGGAAGCCGGTAATGCTTACGCAGATATGTTATTAGGTAATCAAAACCCTAGCGGTAAAATGCCAATAACCTTACCGAAAAAACTCACTGACACCGCGCCTATCGCGTTAAACGATTACAACGCCACTGAATCACTTTATAGCGAAGGGGTATTTATTGGTTATCGCTGGTTTGAACAGCAAAATATTGCGCCGTTATTTGCCTTTGGCCACGGCCTGTCTTACAGCCAATTTAATTACAGTAACATCCGTCTTTCAAGCACAAATATTGCCGGCGATGACACCATTACAGCCAAGGTTGATATTACCAACACCAGTAAAGTCGATGGTGCCGAGGTAGTGCAATTGTATCTGCACGACGTTAAAGCCAGCGTACCGCGTCCAGCAAAAGAGCTAAAAGGCTTTGATAAGTTATGGTTAAAGGCGGGTAAAACCAAAACAGCTAGCTTTACGCTAACCCAACGCGACTTATCATTTTGGGATGTTAATACCAATAATTGGCTCGCTGAATCAGGTCAATTTGAAGTGATGATTGGCGCATCGGTTGCCGACATTCGTTTGCGTAAACGCTTTGACTATCTCTCAGTGAAATAGAAACTACTACTTAAAAAATACCAAATAAAATGGCTTAATGTAATAAACATTAAGCCATTTTTATTGCGTTAAATTGTCAGTTCAATCCTATATTAAACAACCTTAAATCGAACCACCTCAGAGCGCAATGACTTACACACAGAAGCCGTTTTTATAGCAATTTGTTGGTTTTCAGCAATCACATCATTGCAATGACGGGTTTTGTCAGACAACTCTGTCAAATTACGATTAATCTCTTCGGTCACATGTGTTTGCTGCTCAGTAGCTGCAGCAGTATGTGTCGACATATCACTGACTTTTGCAGTGGCTTGCAGAATTAAGTCCAATGATGTTTGTGTTTGTGATGATAATTCAACCGTCGTTGCAGTTAAACTCGCACCGGCTTCAATGGTATGAACAGCATCTTTAACACCAGCCTGAAGTTTTTCAATCATACTCTGAATGTCTTGAATTGACCGCTCAGTTCGACTGGCCAAGGTTCTAACCTCGTCAGCAACGACAGCAAATCCGCGCCCTTGTTCACCCGCTCGAGCCGCCTCAATTGCCGCATTTAAGGCAAGTAAGTTAGTTTGCTCTGCAATACCACGGATGACATCAAGAACCGACGCAATTTGCGATGAATTGGTCGACAAAGCTTGAATAGCCACCACCGCATTTTGAACAGACGCCGCCAGTTGTTGAATATTATCTACTGACAACGACAGAATGCGCTTACCTTCAACCGTCTGATCATTTACATTATTAATCTCAGAAGCGGTATCGAGTGCATTTTTAGCCACTTCACGAACAGCGGAGCTCATTTGATTCACCGCAGTGACAATACTATCAACGGAATAATGCTGCTCTTGGCTGATTTGGCTGGCAACACCGGCATTACTCGCTAATTGCTCAATACAACTATTCACATCATTGGACTGTTTATCAATGGCGATGATCATTTGCTGCAAATGATCGACAAAATGATTAAATGCTGCTGCTAGTTCACCTATTTCATCATGTTGCTTTATGATTAACCGACGGGTTAAATCGCCATCACCTTTGCCTATATCGGTAATACGGTCGGTAACATCCTTAATTCTATCCACCACAATTTTAGGACCGTAGTAAGCCAAAAAGATGATCAAAACAATCAAAATACCAGACACAGTAAATAATATTGTCATGTGTTTTTTTGATGTTTGAGTATTATTGAGGTCAATTAACTTTACTTGCTCATCGGCACGTTCTCCAGCCGCATTAAAAATATCTCGTAACCTTGCAAACTCAATTAAAGATGTATCTTTATAACGTTGCTTCGCTGTTGCGTAATCGCCAACTTTAACGGCATCGATGACCGAGGTCGAGGCCGTAAACCATTTCTGATATTGAGTATTAAAACCGTTAAGCGCATCGAGTACTTCTGGGTAATTATCTAAATGACTGCTGAAGTCGGCAACGCGCTGCTTAGCTTGATCAGCATTCTCCTGCCAATTACTCATTTGATCATCTCGTTGTTGAGCCGTTAGCTCACCATCAAGCAAAATAACTTCGCTTAAATGAGCTTGATATAAATCGCGATCGCCATTGATAATGCTAGAGATAGCTGGATTAAATTGACGACTAAGTTCATGAATCTGGTCTAGTTGATTTTGGCTTTGAGTGGCATTCGTAATGGCCATAAAGGCTATAGCGACTGCAAATATGATGAATATTAGTGAGAATTTAGCCCGAATGGTGCTAAACATATTAACCTCCGGTAATTATTATAATGTGGGTGCTTTTTATTATTCGAGGTTAAACAACAAATGTTTCAATCTATATTGGCTAACGCTTATTCCCTGTTAAAACACTGGCCTCAATGCCAATAAATGTCATCAATAACTGACTTAGTTGTTGTGCTTCGATTACGTTTTCTGACTCAGTCAATAAATGTATTACACATTCTGCGGTACATAATCCTCCTTCGATTTGGTTTCTCCTAAGTGGATATATTGATTTAGGTGCACTAACCAATGACACTTTAGGTAACGCTTTTAGGTAAGGGCTTTGGTTATACATCTTGCGCGCTTCTTGCCAAGTTGCATCGATAATCACTAAATATAATAGTCTTTTAGGTATCTCGCTTACTTTTTCGGAAATACTTTCATCATTGCTAGGAAAAACCAATCCAACAAGACCCGCTTCAATCGCAGCCAATAATTCAGCGTCGGGGTGTTTACGGTGCCACTCAACCACCCGCGCGCTATCGCCTAAAACGTGTTTGACTAATTGGCCGGTATTATTAGCACGATCCATTTCTCGCGAATGCGTTAGTAAAATAATTTTCAACATAATTTTAAAAATAACACCTATAAAATAAACCGCTTAACGCCGTAATGACATACCGCAATACCAAAGTAATAAAAATTATAACGTCTATAAACGCTATTCAACCAACTGAAACGACTGCTTACGATAGACCGATACATTAACAATATGAAAATACGATATACTCTCGAAAAATCGATTTAGTGTCGCGACCTAATCGATTATAACCACCGTATTCTACCCATAAACCCAAGTTCAGGTTTTTAATGATACTACAGCAAGTTATTGCATTATTTTTCACTATGTTAATTTTGGCGATACTGCCGGGTCCGGCTGTATTTGCCGTGGTATCAAGAGCATTTTCAAATGGGTTTAAGCATGGCGCATTTATTACCCTTGGCGTGCTGATGGGAGACTTTGCTTATATCCTATTAGCCTTGTTCGGTTTGGCCGCCATTGCCAATGCCATGGGCCCTGCTTTCGAGCTGATAAAGTACGCCAGTGCGCTTTATTTATGTTGGCTGGGTTTCAGTATGTTGCGTGCAACCGTCAAAGGCGTTCAATTAGCGACAATACCGAAAGTGAGCCAATTTAAAAATTTAATCACGGGGCTGCCTATTGCCGTGGGCAACCCAAAAGCGTTGATATTTTACGTCAGCTTTTTTCCTGCTTTTGTGCCAATGGCCCATGTAGACCTTACCGATGTGATGATCATACTCGCCACAGCCACCTTGGCATTTGGTTCCGTTAATCTCACTTATGCTTATTTGGCGTCAAGTGCAAAACAGGTATTTACCTCCCCTAAAGCGGCAACGATAATGAATCGAACTGCAGGCAGTATTATGTTGATTGCTGGCATATTGATCGCCATAAATATATAGGATGTTGCAATGACCGCGTTACGCTTTACCCCACTGACTTTGACAAACGGACTGACCTTTAAAAACCGTTTAGTGGTGCCGCCAATGGCGTCACAAACCGCAGACTTAAATGGCCTAGCCACCGAAACAACTATCAATCATTACCATAATTTAGCCCAGTCTGGTGCAGGGTTGGTGATGGTAGAATACAGCCACATCAACTTAGCAGGACGAAGTGAGTCTAATCAGCTTGGGGCACATGATGATACTTGCTTACCCGGTTTGAACCAAATTGCCACAACGTTACATAATGCAGGGGTAAAAACAGGCTTACAAATTACCCATTGCGGCGGCAAAGACAGTGCAGGTATTAGCGCAGATATTATGGGGCCGTCAGGCATAACCGTGCCAGCATACGATCGTGTATTACCCACTCCTCGCGCCATGACACTGGATGATATCGAGACTTGGCAACAAGACTTTGTTAATGGTGCTATTCGAGCGGATAAAGCAGGGTTTGATTTAGTCGAGCTGCACTGCGCCCATGGTTACGGTATTAATCAATGGTTATCTCCACTCACAAATCAACGCCAAGACCAATACGGTGGCAGCCTTGAAAATCGCGCCAGAATATTGCTCGAAATAGTCAGTAAAATAAAACAAGCGGCGCCAAGATTAGCAGTAATGACGCGTATTCCTGGGCAAGACGGTTACCCTGGTGGTTTGTCTCATGACGATATGGGCCACGTTAGCCAATGGCTAGTTGATGCGGGGGTTGAAATACTTAACGTATCATCAGGCATTGGCGGCTGGAATCGCCCTAAAGACAAACGCGGCGAAGGCTTTTTAGTTGAAGATGCCGCGCCGCTGACAGGCGCGACCACCGCTGCAGTCATTGGTGTTGGCGGTATTGAAAGCATTGATTACATCGAAACCATTTTAGCGACTAAGCAAGTCGATTTAGTGGCAGTAGGCCGGGCTATTTTGGCCGGACCAAGTGATTTTGCAACACGAGTGATGGCTCAACATAAATAATGCAGTAACATCAGCAATGGCTCGCGCTAAATGATGCTCTAGAGCCTAAATCTAATCTTTATTACTGTGTATTAAGTACTAAAAAAGCCCCTCAATAACGCATTGTTGAGGGGGCTTTTTTAGTAAGTGTTACAGAGACATACTGTAGAAATTAGTTACCGATTGTTTTCAATTTCTGTAGATAATCCGCATTGCTTAATAATGCTATCACCTCTGCGGGTTCCAACCATGATTCTAATTGCGGTAAGCTTTCAGCATGATTTAATTTCCATTCCGCAATAATTCTCGGGGCATAAAACGTCGGTTTTTGTTCACCTAAATCTGGTAACTGAGCAAGGTGCCATTTAAGTAATAAAGGATTATTAACCAACCGACTGAACGGATGCATGTGTCGAAGATGGGACAAGTTAGCCTCGTTTTCCTTCACTTTAACCAAAATGTTAACTGGTTTTTTTTCTTCAGGCGCTCGCAGTAATCCGACCGTTTTAATCCATTTAGTTCGCCTCGCGCCGCCACTTAACCACGACAAAGGGATCGATAGCATCAACCCTATCGTAATCGGTAATAACCAGTAAAAGAGTTCTGTACTGAGCGATAGTGCGGTCAAAGCAAGCACACCCCCAAACACGGTATGACCAAGATGAGCACGCATCACTGACATCCAACTCAATGCACCATCGTCTCGAGATTGTGGCATCCAGCCACTGTCTTTGCCTCGAAATATAGACAACACCACGCCAAACTGCGACACCATCAGAATAGGTGCATACAGAGCAGACATGACCATTTCCAACAAGGTACTCAGAGTTAACAGTATTGGCCCGCCAAATCGTAAACACCGCGGAATATTAATCAAGGCAGCAAACCAGCCAAATGCTTTAGGTGCCAGCACAATGGCCATTGACACCACAAACAGACTTAACGCGCGCTCAGAATCAAACACTGGCCAGGTTGGAAACAGCGATGGATTAGCAAAATACTCCGGACGTATAAATGCCGCCTGAACCGCAATCGCAAGCCCGACCATAATCAGGGCTAACCAAAAAATAGCGCTCAGGTAAGACATCACCCCAGACAAAAGATGCAACCGTGTCGGCAATGAAAAACCGCGAGCAAACATAAATGCTGAATGCTGTAAATTACCCTGACACCAACGTCGGTCACGGATCATCACATCAATTAACGACGGTGGAGCTTCTTCAAATGAAGCCTCAATATCGGTATCAAAACGTACTCCCCAACCTGCACGACGCAGCAACGCCGCTTCGATAAAGTCATGACTTAATACATGGCCGCCAAAAGGTGCTTTACCAGACAGAATAGGCAGATGACATGATTCAGCAAATGCTCTGGTTCGAATGATGGCATTGTGGCCCCAAAAGTTTGATGACAAACCATGCCAAGCCGACAAACCCTCGGCATAAATAGGACCAAAGCATTGATTGGCAAACTGTTGCAAACGGCTATAAAGCGTATTGGCAAACACCAGTGTCGGTAAGGTTTGAATAAGACCGACGCCAGGTGCGCCAGCTAAACGACGTGATAATGTCACCATCGACTTTGCACTCATGATGCTGTCCGCATCAAGCACTATCATTGCCTCATAATCACCGCCCCAACGCTGAACCCAGTCGCCGATATTACCGGCTTTACGTTCACTGTTTTGGTGACGACGACGGTAATAAAGCGGACACAGTGGTTGGCTATTATTGATAAGATCCAGAAAAGTCTGTTCCTCAGCAATCCATGCATCTGCTCGATTAGTGTCACTGAGAATAAAGAAAGCATATTTACCCGGTGCGGTAGCGATTAAATCTGCACTCATCGCCTCTATTGTGGCCCGAATACGCAGCGGATCTTCATTGTAAATCGGTAGCAATACCGCCGTTTTGAAATCGGGTTCTGTCTCATTCTCTTTAATCAGGCGCGGTTTGAGATGCAACAGAAAACCCAATAGTGCCTGTGAAAAAGCAAAAGTAACCCACAGAAAGTTAATGCTAAACAACAGCAAAAAAACCATTTGCAAACTGGTAATGGCATTGGTGTTAAGCACCAAATACATTTCTCTTATGCCATAAGTCGATAAGCTTGCTGTAACCATAAACACAAATAACTGTGCAACAAATGTGCGCAGCGTAAACCACACAGTTTGTTGATTCGGAGTTAATCTATGACCCGGTTCAGAAACCTCATGACGATGCATTAACAGTGGCGATTCGTCAGGCAATGCACGTTCACCATGATCAGTAATTTGAGCATCATTTGCTATCATAAAGGCCAGTCCTCTGCAGTAAAGCGATACAGCCATGTCATACCAAGCGGTTTATCTTTGTTACTTAGCTGTACACGTAACTCTGCAACCTCAGCATCTTGAGGATCGAACGTGATAAAAACTCTGGCACCATCAACACTGGGATTAGACTCAATACGTGATTCTAAAATAGCACCACTGCTGATACTGGCATCGACACGAATATGACTGACATCGTTGGCATTAATGTGACTGTAATCGATAACGATCTCATTTTTATCCGTCGATAATTTACGACCACCAGCAGTTCGAACCACTTTTACTTTGCCTTCGGTTTTAGGGATCTGATCCACCCAGGTCAATTGGTATGAGTAAGTGAATGGCTGACCTTTTTTCAAACCTTGTTCTGGCTTCCAATAGGCAACAATATTGTCATTGGCTTCAGAATCCGATGGGATCTCAACCAGTTCGACTCTGCCCTTGCCCCAATCACCCGTTGGTTCAACCCACGCAGATGGACGAAGATGATAATTAGCTTCAAGGTCTTGATAATAATCTAATTTTCGATGTGGTTGCATCAAACCAAATCCTTTAGGATTCTCATCCATAAAAGAACTCACCTGTAATCCACGAGGATTATTCAATGGCCGCCAAATTTTCTCACTATTGCCTTTTTCCATTAGCAGGCCTTCAGAGTCATGTACCGCTGGACGGTAATCAGCAGTATCAGCGCGATCGATGCCGCCATGCATAAACATTGACGTTAACGGAGCCAGACCCACATTCTTAACATCCTGCCTTGGGAAAAGCTTAACATCGACGCCCATTCGGGTCGGATCGCCAGGGTAAATAGCAAATCGATAGGCTCCTGTTACACTCACACTGTCTAGTAACGCATGGACCACAATCGCCTCTTGATGGCTGGATGGACGTTCAATCCAAAACTTTTTAAATAAAGGATATTCTTCACCTTTAGGATCGGCAACATTGATGGCAAGTCCGCGGGTAGATAACCCATACGCTTGCCCTTTAGAGACCCCACGAAAATAACTTGCGCCCTGAAACACAAGAAATTCATCTTTATAATCATCGCGATTGATCGGGTAATGCAAACGAAACCCTGCATATTTACCGACTTGCTCCAGTAATTTGCCAATTGATTCATCTGGCACTCTGAAGGATGATTCAGAGACTTCTACCGGAAATGATTTGCCATTCTCGACCACGTCAATATCAACTAACTGTTTATAAATATACCCGGGAGCAAATAGTTGTATTGAGAAAGGCGTGGGCGCATTGCCCCAAATAGCAGCATGTTGTTGGAAATTAATTTGTCGATAGGTTGAATAGTCTATTTTAGCCAGCGCTTCAGGGGCTTTTTTCGGTTCAATAAAGGGAGTCAGGGACAGTTTTCGAGCAACGTCTACGACGCTGTCATGGGAGAACGACTTGCCATCAGTTTTGGATACTGGCGTTTCTGCATAAGCAATATTTACCGATGAAACTAAAAACAGTAATACCACGAGATTTACTAAAATGTTCAAAGAAAATCGATTATCAATCATTTGTTTTACGGGTAAATTGAAAAATACATTAGCAATCCTTAACATATTGAAACTCCTTATTAAAAATTCACAAAATAGTCTCACAACATCGTACTAATAACGGATCTGTCCCTAGGATATTAATCTAGGGTGATGTTAATCAAAGCTGGTATTAATCGAAGATGACTTTAGTAAAGATCATTTAAACGACCTCGTGTAGATAATATTTATCACTATCAGCATAGCTTCAATTAGTTAAAAAGATGAAGCCCAAGCATCTTGAACATTACGACTTAACTATTATTACCATCAAACGTAAATATTTTGAGTATTTTATCCACAATATGAATATTGTTTAACGCTCAATCCTATTTCGCTCAAATATATGGCTAATATGTAGCCATATGATGACTACTAGCAATAATTACAACGAAATAAATACAACGAAATAATTGCTGCGAAGCGAAGCGTGCCATCCGGTAAATTAACCTAACGAATATTTTAGATATCACGGTATCGGGGAAACGACTAAAAGCTGTCAAAGGACTCAAGCTAAAAGAGTAATGACAATAGGGTTATAGGCAAAATATAGATAATCGGTTTAGGTATTTAATGGCAACGGCATGATTGCTGTGCTGTATGGTTTTGGCGCAGTAAACAACATCGTTATTAATAATGGCAAAGTGAACAAGAATAGCGCAAAGCTATTTGGCATAACCATTTATTAAACGACTGACGGGTAGCTTTATTGAACGCTCATGGCACTAGTGCTTATATTTGATAAAGCACTCGCTGAATGAGATTACACAGCATTTGAATCTATTGAAATGATGCCTTTAAAAATCAGCGGGTAGCGTCTTACCCGTTGGCCAATATCATCACTCATCACTTGCCGATATAACAGTTCGATGTCGTTATCGTCTTCAAACACCAACAGTAACCGATCAATTGCCGTGTGCAGACCTTTTTTCAAATAAGGCTGAGCTTGGAACTCAGCAATATTATGTCTAACAATAGCAATTTTTTCAGGATGAAGCCGAAGCTCGGCAAATACCTGTTCAAAATAAGCAGTATGCTCAGCAGGGATTGCACGGGATGAGCGCCGTTTTCTTGGCGCTGATGAGCCACGTTTAAAGTACACCGCAACCAAGGTTCATCTCCATTTTCGAGTCCATACTTATCTAATCAAAGTGTATCGAGTCAAAGCTTATTGAGCCAAAATGTATCGAGCCAACGTTTTTAAGCCAATGTTATCGAGTTCATCTAGGGTAATTGATAACCGCTAAATCACTTGAGCTTCGCGAATCTACACGCTAGTTCAAGTGATTTCCGTGTTATTAACGCAACGATTAACTCAACAATTAACTCAACAATGCTAATAAATCGTTTGCACTGCCCTGCCATGGACCTTGAGTCCCATCAGATAAAATACTGTCAGCCAAACCTTGTTTGTGCTGCTGCATTTCTTGAATCTTCTCTTCAACGGTGCCCTGGGCAATCAGTTTATAAACAAACACCGGGTTTAACTGGCCAATACGATGAGCACGATCGGTCGCTTGGCGCTCCGCTGCAGGGTTCCACCACGGGTCAAAATGAATAACCGTGTCTGCGGCAGTGAGGTTAAGCCCGGTTCCACCCGCTTTTAAACTGATCAAAAACACCGAGTTATCCCCCTCTTGAAAAGCATCAATCTGGGTTTGACGGTCGCGAGTTTGTCCCGTTAATTTACTGTAGCTAATTGTTAAGCGTTTTAGTTCGTCTTCAATCAACGCTAACATGCCAGTAAATTGGCTGAAGATAAGGATTTTACGACCTTCTTCAATCATTTCAGGCAGGTTTTGGATTAACCAGGTCATTTTTGCGTTGTCTTTAACTTGTTGAGCTTGTTCAAGCTTCACTAAACGTGGGTCGCAACAGGCTTGACGTAATTTCAACAATGCATCTAAAAACTCAATATGACTGCTCGACACCCCTTTCTTGGCAAACAGTTCACGCAATTTTTTCTCCATCACTAAACGGATAGACTCATACAAATTACGTTGATCTCTTTCAAGTTCCAGAGTTTGAATAATCACGGTTTTTTCAGGTAATTCAGACACCACTTCTTTTTTAGTGCGGCGCAGCATAAAGGGAGCAATACGCTGACTCAGTAACTGCGACTTTTCAACATCGGCCTGCTTCTCAATCGGACCACGGAACTGCTTATTAAAGTAGGTATGCTGACCTAATAAACCTGGCAAGCAAAAATCCATCAATGATTTTAATTCGCCTAAATGGTTTTCAAGCGGCGTACCCGATAAACATAAGCGGAATCGACCTCTTAGGGTTTTAATCACTTGGGTGACTTTTGCTTGTGCATTCTTAATTTGTTGTGCTTCATCCAAAATAATATGCTCAAACACATATTCACAATAAATGGCTTCATCACGTAACATTAATGGATAGGTTGTCACGACCACATCAAACTGATTAATTTGATCTAATAAAGGTTGACGTTTATTGCCGTGGATCACCACCACATTCAGCGACGGAGCAAACTTATTAGCTTCTTTTAACCAGTTACCCACTAAGCTAGTGGGGCAAACAATTAAACTGGTGCGACGCTCGGTCGCGTCTTGCTTGGCTTTGAGTAAAAATGCCAACGCTTGGACGGTTTTACCTAAGCCCATGTCATCGGCTAAAATACCACCTAGTTGATATTCCTTAAGAAAACACAACCAGTCAAAACCTTGTTTTTGATAATCACGTAATGTCGCATTTAAGCCATCAGGTAACTCAACCGGAACCACCCCTTTAAACTCTGCGAGTTTGGCGGCTAAATTGCGCACACGTTCGCCATTAAGCAAACGCACGTCACTGGCAGATAAATCATTCAAAATATGCGCACGGTTGCGTGGTATCGAAATGACATCACCAGAATGACGATTAAATAATTCTTGGATAATACTAATCAGCGGCTTAATGGTTTTAGCTTTGATTTTAATAAAACCGCCGTTAGGGCCAGGTAATAGCAATTCATCATCGTCTGCCGGCTCACCATTTTGCTGCAACCAACGGGCAACTAAGGCTAATAACGGTACACTTTGGCCATCGATGTCGGCACTGAGCGATAATGAAAACCAGCCAGACTCATCATCGTCAACTAAGTCGACATCTAACTGTGCATCGGTAATTTGTAAGTCGAAGTCATCATCAAAATGAATCTCCATCCCCAGCGCAGTTAACGCATCAAGACCATTGTCGGTCAATTCAGACCATTCAAAAATCGACTCGGGTAATAACCCGACACTGACATAATAGGGTTGTTGTGAACTGGCCAGCGTAGCGTCTGGCTCAAGCGTCACTAAGCCTATATCCGCTAATGACTGTAATGCCGCGAGTTCTTGCTCGACATGTCTATGAACTTGATATTGAACTTGATTTTTTTTGACTAAGCTTATGCGTTCGGGTTTAGTCGATGCATTAAAGGTAATTTCACCGTAACAATGATCAACACGAATAACCGGTTGCAGAATCGGGTTGTTGGCAATGAGCTCACGCGTAAAGGTTAAGCGTGTTAACAGTGAGTCTGTTATCTCGCAAAAATCAATTTCACTAGGGACAGGCACCGTTTTAGGTGAAAAATGCTGGAGCATTTTGTGACTAATGGCATCTACTTGAGCCAAGGGCACTGGCGGCATGTGTTGCAATAAACTTAACTTTTTAACTGGTAAATCAGTTTCTATTCTACCTAGATGCAAATAGTCTAATTCAACATACAAAGGTGGCTCGGTAGCAATAAACTCCCAATTATCCAGCCCAGGCATGCGCATTTGCATTTGGGTATGTTTTTTATCAATTTCACACCAGACAAATTCAGGTACAACAGATTTAGCCCATGTCAGGGGAATACGGTTTTCTTCCCAAAAACACACTTCGGCTGTGAGCATTTTAGTCAGTGCTAAAAATGAAATCTCACCTTCAATATAAATTTTAGAACCATGATTATTTGATGACAATAACAAGCTGATAATCTGTTTATCTTCAGGGTCTATCCACCACGGCATACTATAGCGAATATCGGCTAATGCCAGCTTGCTGCCTTTATTGTATTGGCCTTTTTTATTTAATTTACTGCGTTTAAATTCGACAAAAATACCATGAGGATCATTGGATAACACATAAATAATGCGATCTTTTTCTTCGTCCTCTTCCTCAAATTCGGCAACCGTTTTTTGCTCGTCAAGTTGGCGTAACCATTGGTGGATACGTTGCTCTTCAACCGGTTTTTTATCGACCAGTGCCAGCATCGCAGCAGCAACGTGTTTGCAGTTTGTTCTAACAGGGCAAGTACAATGTGAACGCATCACAATTTTGTGATTAACATTAACCAGAGTGATTTCTTGACGATAGGGTTCAGCAGCAGAGCCTTCTACATAGGCCTCAATATCATGATTATTACTGCTGGCAGTAACTTCTAGAACTCGACCTTGGATCAAATAGTTTTGCGCTTTTTGAATTTGGGTGGCCGAAAACAGTTTCGCAATCATCTCTAATGAAAGCTTAATGGGGAGATTAAACAGTTTCGCCGACATCAATACACCTAATAAAACCGCAGCAAAATAAACAATGGCTGCTGATAAAAAAGTTAACTTGCCATTCTATGGAAGAAAGCAGGCAATATCTAGGCTTTGCTGATCTTTCGAACAAAAAACTCGTTCAAACACGCTATATTATTGCGATTACACATATTGGGTGGTCGCTAAAGCTCAGATACAGCAATAATCTGTATCATCATACGAATTAACATACACAAAAGTTTGCTTACCGCTAAAGCCAATTTTAAACTTGAGTCGTTGGGAGATATTACCAAGAGGAATTTAAGGTGGGCGAATGTCTGACTAATGGCTACTGACGTCGGTTATTTGTACACCGTCTCAAACATAAGTCGAACATATGCCAAATGTAAGCCGAGCATAAGTTCGCCACGGTCGAATACAAGGGTACTTGGGCAATACAATCTCAATGAATAACTAGCCACTATCCAAAGCTGACTAGTTATTCATTGGCAAACACTAAAAACGTTCTACAGACCACTGAATCGCCATGAGCCCAATCGCAATTGAACCGAGCTGCATGCCCCAATGTCGATACCAAAGTCTATGGCGTAGAAACATCAATACAGGCAGTACTAGCGCTAAAATCGCCAGCTGGCCGATTTCAACACCAACATTAAACGCTAGAATCGCTAATAGTTTTTGATTTTCAGGCAAGCCAAGTTCGCCTAATACTCCGGCAAATCCCATGCCGTGTAACAAACCAAACGCAAACGTAATCCAACCTAAACGCAATACAATCGGCCACACATTATTTAGTGCCGCAAACAATACCGACAATGCAATGCCCAGCTCAACCCAGTGACTACTAAAATTAATAAGCCCCAATGCGGTGGCGGTTAACGTTACCGAATGTGCCAAAGTAAAGGCAGTAATAATCCACGCGGTATCTTTAAATATTTGCTTAGGCTTATCTATCGCGTGCCATTTCTGTTGTTCACGCACCAATACGCAGGTTAACAACAACGCTAATAAAAATAAGATATGATCAGTGCCCTTCCAAATATGAATTACACCTTGGTAAACATATTCAGTAAATGTATCGCTGAACTGACTTTCAGCTAAATTAATCAATATGATCGGGTTATCGTTACTGATCACTCGCGTGTATTGATGATCGGGCGTGGCAATGGTGGTAATAACTTTATGATCAGTATCTATATTGAAGAAAGCTTGATAATTAATGGTCAACACTCCGGGGCTATCACATTCAGCCTGAAATGAACTGACTAGATAACCTTCACTAAAATGCTGGTCAACTTGCTGCGTTGGGTTAAAACTCAGTGGACAATCTTGCTCTCGGCTGATTGTCAAAGATGAACGTAAATAATCTACTATCGCAATTTGATGAGCTTGCAGCTCCCCCCACGCAAGCTCGCCATCTTGGTTATCATCAATAGGGACAACCTGGTTTATGTCAAAAAAGCGCACTTGCCAATCGCCTTGAATTTGTCCGTATTTATCTAAATGAACAGACAAATAACTGGTGCTCATTTGATGGGCTAAACTGCTCTGACTGAACAGCAACATTAGCAGTAATAATCCACCTTTCATCACCGAAAAAACACGTGTAAATGCCTTCACTGGTTTATCCTTAACTTACTACATGGTCGACAGAGAGATTTCGACTGACTTGTACTGACTTTTTATCATTTTTAGTCTTTCTCAACAATGCTTTAGCCTGCTCTAAAAGTATCCGATCATTGTCTTGACGTGCTACCTGCCAGTTTATGTTGGCCCAGTAAAGAGCTTTTTTGGGCTGTATATCAACATTTAAATAATATTTTGCCAGATCGAATGCATGTAAACTGTCTTGCCTTTGCTCACGCAGTTTAACTCTTTGGGCAAAACTCCATTGCCATTTAACAGTATTGCCAAGGGATTTTTCCGCTATCGCCAAGCGCAATAATAGTGCGTCGTCTTGAACAGCATTTCGACTAACAATACTGGAGAGAGTGTCGTACACCTGTTGATGTTGATTCAATGCCAACTCAATATCAGACCATAACGCTAACAAACTGACCGGAGCATTGTCCATATCTAATTGATTTAAATAACTCAATGCTTCTTCTGCCATACCTTGCTTAAATGCCATGTCAGCAAGAATTTGCACTATCCAACGTTTTTCTGGTTCATCATTAGGCTGATATAATTGATACAATCGAGCTAACTCTTGATAGCTTTCGACTAACTTGCCATTTTGACTCGCGACCTCCAATGCACAGGTAGAAATTAATAAAATATCGGCTTTACCTATTAGGGTTAAACACGCTTGCCTTGCACCAACAATATCGCCCTGTACCAGATGAATATTGGCTTTTAATAACCAACTATTTATCGCAGTCGGTTTTAATTCAATGGAGCGCTCTAACGCCTTTATCGCCCGATCAAATTGGTGTTGATGCTGTAATACTCGAGCATATAAATAATAGGTCTGCGCATCGGGGCTGGCATTGGCCATTTTGGCTTGTAACCAAGCTTTTGCACGACCATAGCGATAATCAGCTTCACCAGGATATTGTCCTTGTTCTATAAAATTACTGATGTCGTCTAAGCTCATTTGCTTATCGGTAGCATTAAACACTTTCCAGGTCGCAATAACTTCACTGGTATCTTTTGGCGTATATGGCGCCGCAATACTATTACCTACCATCAAAAAAAATACACTGGTAACCACCACAAGATTGATGTGAAATTGAATGTTAAGGTAAAACTTTAGGTACTTAATCATTGGTGTTAATCGCCCTGATATCACTTGCATAACGCCTCCTTGATGCCATCCTTGGCTATGAATATCGATCTAATTAGTCATTACCTCTCAGCTGAGATAATAATTAATAGGATGAATAAGATAGATATTTCGTCCTATTATAAACTTAAGCTAGCTAATAGAACTCGCGCTATTAATCTAGTAATAAGTCGTTGTAAAAATCAGCCGTTGAGACATCGTTCTCAACCACGCGGCCATTAACACGTAAGGCTTCAGCTTTGCTTGGTTGTAAAAACGCCTGACGACTTAAGCTTGAAAACATCACTTGCTCAGCATCAATGGTAATGTTCACCATTGCCGCTACAGGGTCGTTTACGCCATCGGTCACTGCAACGGTAAAACTGTCCATGCCAGTCACTTCATTGGCAGGAGTATAAGTAAACTCGCCGTTTGGCATTAAACTAACCGTACCAAGCGTCGGTTCACTCACCACTGTAAACGTTAATGCATCACCGTCTTTGTCGGTGGCTATCACTTGATCTGTCACCGGTGTTTCAGTCACGGTGGATAGCATGACACTGTTCACCATTGGCGCACTGTTTTTAACCATGGTCATCGCATCATCATCTGAGTTACAACCAGCTAAAAAACCGCCACTGAGCACACTGATTAATACCACTGGTTTAGCGAGATTATTAAGCGCTTGACGCGTCGCATATCGTAAAGAAGTATTCATTTTATGTTCCTTATTTTGAGCCCGAAAGCGGCGTCGCTAAGTAAGGGAAGTGATCCATCATCATGGTCGCGTCAACAGGGGCACCATCTGTAAATGGCACGTTACCAACGCTGGCATCATCACTGGTACAAAGGCCTAAATCAGTGTCTGTACCATTGACTGGGATGGGGTAACATAAACGTCCCATTACCACGCGCAGTGCAATATCAACCACATCATCACCAGGACGACGACCATTTGGGAAACCGGCTAAATCATCACCAGCAACACCAAAAGCGGACTGCATATCACGTGATTTTGCAGGAATACCGGTATTAAGACGCAACATTTCTGAAGGAGTCACCATTTCAAGTTGGTTAACACCAGCAAAACCAGTGAGAAATGCAGTAACAAGATCGGTACGAGGGAAGTTAGTTGGCGCTAACGTTTCAATGTTTGTTCCCAACGTTTGATTAACCGCGTCTTTGAATAGAATGTTAAGCAACTCTGGTAAACTCGGGTGTGTTACATAGTCAGCAAACTGAGTGTCATCTTTAGGATGTGAAGTCGAAAAAGTGTCTTTATCCTTTAAGCCAATCACTAACTCATTCACTAGCGGGTTACCCAGACGAGATACCTGAGTTAATGCACCGCCGTTGACTTCAGTTTTACCCACTTTGGCATTTGGATTTAAAATACGCGCTTGCGGTAAACTGGCGGTAGTCCATGCACCAATGGTGCCGTTGCCTTGAGTGGTTAAACAAGACTTTGGCACTTCAATTGAAATAGCTGTGACATTTTTATCCATCAAATCATCATTATCAACAGATTGAGTGATGCCACCTGGAAATCCACCTTGGTCGCCAGCGCCCGGTGCACTATCACCTTCTACAGGCACATAGTTGACCAAATCAAAGGTTTTGCCTAAGTTAACCACGAAAGGGTCTTTACGTTGGCCAACAAACACTTTGCCAGGACTTGCACAACCATCGAGATTAAATTCGTAGATGAATTGACCCGCATAACTTGCATACGCGCTGCTATCACCGAAACTCTTATTACCAATGTAATCCAGTGGCTTATGGAACATCGCCCCTGAAGTATTGGTTAACGCTGTTGCGCTACCACTATTTTGTGGTCCTTTAACAAGTGTTAACTCATACGACTCGCTAAAGTTTGCCGCACTTTGATCCGCAGCAGTAATGCCACCAATATTTTTAAGCGGTACTGACACACTACGTTGATTGTCAGCAGGACCAACCGTTAACGCAATACCTTGATTATTATTGGCAAGTTCATTGGTAAAGTTAAATTGGAAGGTTAAATCTTCTATAGCATCACCATCATTATCGATATGAATGCTGTATACCGCAGCAGGATCCATCGCATAATAGTTAGGTCCGCCGTAGGCATCTTGCAGTGGAATATAGTTGGCGATAAGAGTGACGTAATCTTCACGTCCTGCTTCATAGCTATTAAAGGCGTAGAAGTCGGTAGAGTCTAATGTTGGAAAACGAGTGATATTGGGTGCTTCTCGGTGACTTGACGCAAATGCATTAGCGCCTAATAAAGTGCTGCATACGATACTGGCGATTAGGGATATTTTTAGTACTTTCATGACCATTTCCTTGTTATGTAGTAGAGTCATACAAGTAAACGGCTCAGGTTCTATTTTGGATGCAGGTTTTAGTAACTATTGTTGAAATAAATTAAATAAAAAATTAACACACTGAATTTAAATGAATTTATAAATAAACTATTTTTACTAATTTAATGAAAATGTTAATTCCTGCATAATGAACTATCAATATGGTCCTTTCAATGCAACCCCTCTATACAATTTCTTTAATACAATCCTTTAGTATGTGATCACTCAGAAATGAGTCGTTAACAATTTCCCGTTAACCGATGATTCATCGATAGCCAATGGATCCAATGGATAGTTGCAGCCATAAAAAAGCGGCCAATAGTCTCACTATTGGCCGCTTAAATGTCAGCGGGGTAACACATCAATGCTTTGAAGCATCACCTTATCATTAAGGCTTTATAAAATTGCTAGCTCTGCGGTATACAATACCTCTGTTGGTAAGCCATTTGGTGAGCCGTTCAAAGGCTCTAAACTGACCGCCAGCGCCACAATATCCATGTCATCAAATTGACTATTTTTCACCAATGTTAACTTGCCTGACTTAGGCAGTAAGCCTAATGAAATTGGATTTTCGACACCTTTAGCCACCATCCATAACTCATAGTCTTTATTCGCCAGTGGCTTTAGGTTACTGGTAGAGCGCACTTCAATCGTATTGGAGGTGACTTCAATCAGCCATAATGCTTTAGATTGTGCACTTTGCACTACCGCAACTTGCTGCGATGTAGCAACTGGCACAGGCTGATTATTCACAACTAAAACAGCCATAACTATGGCTGCTGCGCTTGCCATTGAAGCCAATCCCTTCCATAAACGGTTACGTGATGCCATAGGCACCACATTTGAGGTTTCTGGCGATGGTGCTTGGGCCACATTATCGACAAACCCCAGCGAAATACTGATTTGTTGCCAAACCCGCTCATCTGGGGTTATCGGTGTTAACAATTGATTCATGCCATGTAAATGTTGCTCCCATAACCAAGTGCTTTCACGCAGACTGGGAATTTGCATCATTAATTTTTGAAACCGACGTCTAGCTTGTCCACGTAATGTGCCAAGCACATATTCTGCCGCTAATGCGTCTTTTAATTGAGGATCACGATAATTCATAACGATAAACACCTCTGTAATTGTTGTAAACCACGACGGATCCAACTCTTAATAGTGCCTAATGGTAAATCTAAGTGCCCCACAACTTCGTGATGCGATAAACCATTATAGTAAGCGAGATGAATTGCTTGTTTCTGCTGAGGCTCGAGTTCTCCCATACACTGGTCGAGTTTATTTTTATGAACCTGAGGCCCGTCATCATTGATATGCTCTTCAAAAATGGCTTCTTGGCCATCTTCAAGTGGATCTTCCTTTCTGACCTTTTGATAACGCAACATGTCTAAAGCTCGATAACGAACAATACTGATCATCCACGTGAGAACCGATCCTTTTCCGTGTTGATATTCAGTCGCGTTATGCCAAATTTTTACGTAGGCTTCTTGCAGTACCTCTTCGGCTAACTCACGTCGACCGAGCATTTTTAAACTAACCGCGAATAACTGGCCACTGGTAGATTGATATAAATCAGCAAACGCTTGTTTATCTCCATCTGCACTAGCACTTAATAAGTTAAGTAATGTGTCTTGATCCATAATCTGCCACGTTTCCCCATGATGGTTCGATATAGTTGATACAGGCTAATTGCGCATATATTGATAAAAAAGCCCCAATAGTGCTTATACGAACCAAAGCTAATATTGGATGCAAAATAAATAAAATAAAAAAGCACCATCACTTTTCAGCATGGTGCTTGGTAGAATCATGTGAAGCTATATTTAACCTTGCAGTAAATACTCTTCAGCTTTCTCAATACTGCGCGGTTTACCCACCAGCATTAAAATATCGTTACGCCTTAATATCCACTCCGGTGGAGGGGGATCGATTTCCTCGCCTTTACGCCGCACAGCTCGTAGCTCAACATCCAAAGCTTGCCATGGAATATCTGCAACGGTTTTGCCCACAGCACTAGCGCCTGAAGCCAGTGACACAGCATGGAGTAAATCTAAGGTAAAATCAGTTTCGGTGCCTGAAAAGAAACCGTGTAAATATTGGTAATGATTACGTCGTTCAGATTCCAAGCGTTTAATAATCCGCGCTAAGGGGACACCACATTTAAACAACACTTGCGACACCAACATTAAGCTGCCCTCAAGTGACTCAGGGATAACTTGAGTCGCCCCCGCTTCTTTAAGCTCATGTAAGTTGGCATCATCGCGAGTGCGCACCAATATTTTTACATCGGGAGCCAGTTTACGCGCCACTGCTAAACATTCTTCAGATTGCCTTGGTTCGCAAAATGTCACCACCACTAAGCTCGCTTGGCGAATGCCCATCTTCTTCAATAGCGCCATTCTGCAAGCATCACCAAAATGAATATTTTCGCCTGCGGCTCTCGCTTCTGTCACTCTGGTGGGGTCTAAATCAAGCACCATATAAGGCACAGCTTCTGTTTTCAAAAAGCGTGCAATCGTTTGCCCTACTCGGCCGTAACCTAAAATCAGTACCACATCACTTTCATCAGCATGAGGCAATACAATTTCTATCGGTTCATTTTTAGGTGGCAGCTTATTGCCGCTAACCTTTTTGGCAATATCAACACTGTGGCGAATAAGCCAAGGCGCCATTGACATAGAGATCACGGCTACGGCCACTAACACAGTGCTCACTTCGGTATCGAGTAATTGATAATTAACTGCTAATGCCAGTAACACAAAACTAAACTCACCGACTTGCCCCAAACTGATTGCCGTACTAAGTGATACCTTAGTATTTTCACCCACAAGCTTGAGCAAACCGTGCACGATTAATATTTTGGTGAGTACCACCCCAGCCAAAATCAATAATACTTGCCACCAATATTGCATCACTAGATTGAAATCCAGCAACATGCCGATGGAAATAAAAAACAAGCCCATTAATAAATCACGAAATGGCCTGATGTCAGCCTCTAACTGCCGTCGATACTGGCTTTCGCCAAGCAACATCCCAGCAATAAATGCTCCTAATGCCATCGACAACCCAAGCCATTGGGTAAACGCGCCAGTCACTAAAGCGACAACTAAAGTAGATAATACAAATAATTCATTTGAACGTGAGCGGGCCACTTCGTCAAAAATACGTGGCAATATCCATTTACCAAATGACATTAACCCTAGAAACGCCAAAATACCGGTAAGTAATCCCCACGCGATACTGTTGAAGCTCATTTCAGCGCCGCCTTTAGCGAGCAGCGGCATTAAAATCAATAGCGGCACCACCGCTAAATCTTGAAATAACAACACACTGACCGACAGCTCGCCATGCCTGCGCCTTAACCAGTTTTGTTCATTAAGCAGCTTCAACACAATGGCCGTTGACGACAACGCAATAGCCGAACCAATCACCACCGCTGCCACTAAGTTTTGCCCAACCAACATGGCTATACCGCCTGCCACAAAGGCCGTTACCAGCATTTGGGCGCTACCCAGACCAAAAACGGTTCGGCGCATTGCCCACAACCTTGGTACCGAAAACTCCAGTCCTAAGGTAAACATCAGTAGCACTACGCCTAACTCTGCCACTGATTGCATTTGTAATTGGGTAAACCAATGAAAACCGCTGGGGCCACTGACAACCCCGGTGAGTAAATAAGCTAAAATGGCCGGTAAGCCGAGTCGACGTAACAATGCAATCGCCACAATAGCAATCACAAGCATCAACAAAATATGGATAAAAATGCTGTGTTCCATTGTCGCTTTGGCTCCTTGTCAAAAAACTGTCAAAAGGGAAATAAAAGGGTTTGTTAGTACTACAGTAAAACAACAACCAATTAATAACTATAGAAAATTTTTCATAGGCACGATTATTGCTATTAATACGGTAATTAGTTGTAACGTACTGGAACCAATATAATGGATTTTTCAATAGCGACAGAATTATATCCTGAAGATTACTGGTACCGTTCAGACGCTTACTTGAATATGGAACCCGAACTGGACCTTATTCAAGTGATTCAACAACTACATGGAAGTTTAGATCCTCGGACAGTTTTTGCCTGCTTCGGCAAAATCCTAGGACAACATTTGCCGATTAAAGGACTACAATTGAGCCTAGACAAACAAAAGTTTGTTTGGGGACGTCACTACGGTATTGAACTGCAACGTACTATTAACGATAACCAAGATACGTTTATCATAACCTATCAGTTGTCTGTACCACTTAGTTCGGCGCAAAAACACACTTTAGGGCAACTTGAAGGCATATTAATTCAACCGTTGAATAATGCGTTGAAGTATCAAAATATGTCTAATCAAGCCATGTTTGATGCACTAACCCAATTAGGTAATCGTTATTATTACCGCCAGGCAATCGACATCGCATTAGCGCGAGCTAATCGCCAACAAGGCCAAGTATCTTTGATTGTATTAGATTTAGATAAATTTAAACAACTTAACGATGCGCATGGCCATAAAGTAGGTGATTATGTATTAGTGGGCTTTGCCGCGTTAATTAATGAAGCCATTCGTAATACAGACCAAGCCTTTAGAATTGGCGGTGATGAGTTTGTGATCGTTACCCAAGGGGATGCCCAGGCCGCTGCAATAGTATGCCAACGTATCATTGATATGATGCCAAAACATTCAGAGCTTACCGAATATAATATTCAGTGCAGTTTAGGCATTGCGGAGTCAAAACCGCAGCAACAAGCCGAAAATATATATGAGCGTGCTGATAAAGCCATGTATTCTGCGAAAGCTGCCGGACGCAACTGCTACCGAATTTGCGCTAATTAGCACAATCTTATACTTATGTAGTAACAACTAATTAATAAAAAAAGACCTTAATAGGTCTTTTTTTATTGGTTGATTATTGCCTGGTAATTACATGCCGCGAAGCTGAATACGCCTTAAAAATTCAGTCATTATGCGGTCATACACTAAATCACCTAAAAACAAGTCCTCTACTCCATGATCAATACTCGGATTGTCATTCACTTCAATCACATAAGCTTTACCGTCAATTTCTTTTAAGTCGACACCATACAAGCCTGCGCCAATTAAATTAGACGCTTTGACCGCTGCATCGACAATATTTTGTGGCACCATCTTCAAATCGATACAGTCAAAATCACCACTGCTGACGCGACCACTTTGATGATGTTGGTAAATCTGCCAATGACCGCGACTCATAAAGTAACGACAGGCATAAATAGGTTGGCGATTTAACACGCCGATACGCCAGTCATAATCGGTTGGCATAAACGCCTGCGCTAAAATTAATGCACTGTGCTCAAAAATTATTGCCGCTTGTTCAAGTAAGGTCTCACGGTCTTTTACTTTAACAACCCCGAGCGAAAATGCGCCGTCGGGTACTTTCAGTACAATTGGTAACCCTATGGTATCAATAACATTATCGGCCCAGTTTTTATCTGAGGCTTTAAAGATTAAACTTTTGGGTACGGGCACTTTATGTTTGTTTAATAGTTCGGTTAAAAATACCTTATTAGTGCACTTCATAATGGATTCAGGATCATCCATTACCACTAGCCCAAGTTGCTCAGCCGCTTTAGCAAACCGATAGGTAAAGTTGCTGATATTGGTGGTTGAGCGAATAAACAAACCATCAAACTCACTCAACCGAGCCAGATCATGAGAACCAATTTGGACTAAATCCATGCCAATACGATTAGCCGATTTAGTAAATAACTTTAATGCGGCTTTATCTGATGGCGGCATTTTCTCATGCTCATCCACCAGCATGGCAATTTCGTAACGATAACGTTTCGACGGTTTCGGTAAACGCCATACTTTTTGTGAAAACACTTCAAGATACTTGGCAAATAAATCTTGTTCTGGCTCAGTTAAATCCTGAAACGCAGCCGGCTCAATAGTATTAACTTGCCATTTACCTGACATTTTTAACAAACTCACCTGCAATACAGGCACAGTAAAACGCTCAAATATTTTACGCGCAAGCTTGTCTAGCGACGGATTATCACAATAGCCAAAATACAGCTTCATGCTGATTTCATTCACCGACTCTGGCAGCTTATCTAGGCCTGATTGCGGTAAACTAAAAAAGCGGTCCTGAGATAAATCATTAATGGTCATTACCCGGGGGATCACGCGATGCCCGCGAGCTTCCGCCATTAACGAGCAGTAATAACCTGTGCTTAAATAATCATAACTGCGACACAAGTTAATCACTTGCATGGCGCTTTGATCTGCAAATGCGCCCATTTCTAAATAATCATGAACCGTGACCATATGGTCACTGGGCAAATAGGGACGCCAATCATTAACATCGTCGGTGACAATTAAAAAATGAGCCATAAATATCTGTTGCCTCTTGTGCGGTTTAGCGCGTAAATTAAGCCACTATCATGTTTTGCCAACTCGAGCCGACTCATGCTTATTCGTCAAGCAACCCCCAGCGATTTGCCCCAACTAAACCACATCGAAAACAATGCATTTAGTGGCGATAAAATCAGTTCTCGGCAGATGAAACGCTTTATCAATTCACCTCTGGACAGCTTATTAGTGGCCGAAATAGACGGCACACTTGCAGGCTATGCTCTGGTGCTGTTTCATCGTGGTACTCGGCTAGCCAGGCTGTACTCTATTGCCGTTGCAAGCGAATTTAGAGGTCGCAACATTGCCTTCGAACTGGTCACACAATGTGAGCACACGGTGGTCGAGCGTGGTTTCATTACATTACGCCTAGAAGTACGAAACGACAATATCGCCGCCAAAAATCTTTATTTAAAAATGGGTTATAAAGTCCTAAAGACCTTAGTGCATTATTATGATGACTTGGCCGATGGCGTGCGTATGCACAAACGCCTAGACCCACCAGGGCCAAGCAAAGTCATCAAGATGCCTTTGTATGTACAAACCACCCCATTTACCTGTGGCGCGGCCTGCTTAATGATGGCCATGAGTGCGGTAAAGCCGCAATATAATCCAAGTCGAGTTGATGAGCTGAGCATTTGGCGCGAAGCCACCACTATTTTTATGACCAGCGGCCACGGCGGTTGCAGTGTTCATGGCTTAGCCTTAGCAGCGATTAAGCGTGGCTTACAAATTGAAATGTACAGCCAATCAACCTCGGTTCCTTTTATTGATAGCGTCCGTGATAGCAATAAAAAAGCCGTCATCACCATTGTGCATGACGACTTTTGCCAACAATTGATTTCGCAAGGTATTGAGATCCACAATACCTCACCAAGTTTGGCTCAACTTCGTAACTGGATAGATTGTGGTTATGCCGTTTTGCTGATGATAAGTACTTATCGCTTTAATGGTGAGAAAGGCCCACATTGGGTGGTGTTGAGCGGTTACAACGAGCAGTTTATGTTTATTCACGACCCATTTGTTGAAGCACAAAAAGATGCGATTAACGCGGCGTATGTACCAATTAGTCAGTCAGAGCTGGCGCAAGTGATGCTGTATGGGAAACAGAAACAGGTTTCTTGTTTAGTGGTGAAGTCTTTATCATAACGATGATTTTTTTATGGCCTGCAGCCACAACTGACTTTTTCAAACTTCGTTTGAATTAAGATCGCAAGGTTTCACCCTGCACGGACCAAAAGGGGATCAACAGCAATCCCCTCTTGGATCACCCCTGCCGTTCCGGCAACATTTTCGCTTTTTAACCAAACAACAGCAGCGAAAAAATTGCGACGGAAATTAATCGAGTTTTTGGCCGCGTATTTAGCCCTCTTCGGCCTTACTCGAAAATGCTAACGCTTCCTATGGTACATCCTGTACCGCGAAAGCTAAGCTCACATCCATGTGAGCTTCACGCTATTTTCTTCAACGGCCTCAAGTTCAGAGTTGAATTTAACCATTTGAAAGCTGAGACTAACTCGTTTTTGAACAAAAGTGGCTTAGAATTTATTTTTTATAACGTTGCCCATATAAATTCTAACCCCACGAAATTACTGCTCACTCTGTATAAAAGAACAGTTGTATTAGGGAGGAGTATTTTCTGAGCTAACGATAGTTTGTCCTTTGTCTGGCCATGTCTGATGATTTATTAACTTTGGAATGCTATGGCTTTCGGCCTCTTTCTCTTTCGCATTCTTCCGCATGAGTTGTTGAATCAAAGTACATCGAGTACAAAACATCATCGCCTGTTTGAGTTATGCTTATTTCATATTTTAGCTTACCATCGACAATACTTGGATATATATTCACCCCATAAATATCGATATTTTTATAAAAATCATCAGACTTATTAAGGCATTTACTCCTGAGTTTATTTTTGTGAAATACATCTTTTATCGAAAAAATAAAATCTAAAGCATTAGCATCAATATACAAAGACTTCCCATCATGATCTTGTGTATAACGAATATAGTCTGAACAAGTTCCATTGATAGACCTGCCAACATATATATATGAATTTAAGGTATACACTCTAGATGTTAGCTCATGTTTATTTTCCAATTCCACACAATATTTATCAAAAATGAATTCCGGCTGTTTGATGTAAACGACAGCATCTTCATTCTCTTGCCCTATACTGTACAATTCACTAGAGCAGTGAGTCGCTTCAGAATTTAGGCATAAATCTTTCATTTGCTCAATAAAAGAGCTGCTACTATAAGCTTCAGTAGCATTTAAAAATAATGGAAAAAAGAATAAAAAAAGTATTAATTTTTTCATTATGATGTTGCTCCACTAATCATATTTACTGTAGTGTCCAATTAAAAAACGGCCACTAGATTAGAGCTTCTCTAGCTCATTTCTGGACAAAAGCGTTTTAGAAAAGCCAGTGTTTCAATTTACTTTTTTAAAAGTTTACCCTGACCCCACTAAATTAAAAGCTGAGACTAACTCGTTTTTGAACAAAAGTGAGTTAGAACTTATCTTTTTGTAAAACTTTACCCTGACCCCACTAATCCCCCTAATCCCACTAATCCCACTAATCCAAGTCCAGAATTGAATTTATGCATTTTAAACAGCGAGTGATTTCGGATGATTTAACTTGTTTGGTGTTTGGCTCAAATAAATATTTATTTAAACCTTGGAGCGCAAATTTGACATAAACCACGGACATCTAGCTCCATTACTGGAAACATATCCTCAAAATTAATTTTTGGGATATCATCCAGTGCTCTAGGATCCCTGCCATATTGGCCACAAGCAGCACATTGCCTAATCCATTTCCGTGTCCTTGGATCACGCAAAAACCACTCTTGAGTTTTAGTCTCAGTTCTCATGTCACCTAACGCCTCAAGCATCGGAAAGCGCGAAAGCTTTGGCGCACCCAGTGAGTAGTTTCCGATGGTTTGGCTTGTTATGTGTTACCAAACTCGGACCTTTGTTTCTAAATAAATGGAGGTTTCGTCCAACTCTCCAGATGGCATAATTGTAATTGACTTGGTTTCAACCAATTTATCTACCGCTACTGTTTCGTGCAACCAAAAGTCCTCACGATCAATAAGTTGTTCTGGATATCCTCCAATACTATTGTAGTCGTCATCTAATATTTCAATGGAAATAACATCAACTAACTCACCATCTTCAAGCAAGGGACCTGCATGGCTTATCTTCCCGTTTGTAATTTCAAATTCAGAAGATTCCCACCACTCATCTGAACCTATTAGGGGGTTTTGATCGAAAAAATTGGGAAAGGTAGCAGTAATTTCCTCATTGATATCTGTTGCCCACTCACAAGATTCTGACTTAAGGTCGAAAATTATTGTCACAAAACCTCCAGTAACACATAACACTTAAAACAAAGGTTATTTATAGCATTTAGCGTAGCGAAAATACATTAACCATACCACTTACATTAACCATGCCATCACCCATTTTTATGATAGTGAAACGACCGACATACTTATAGCCCATACCCTAACGTTGAAAATGATAATAGTTTAACTGAATACCGCGGAGGGTTAATTTAAGATACTGAAATATAGCGAGTTAACTAATTAGCAGAGAAGCTAAGGGAACTTGCTGACTACTGAAAAGTAGCTAGCTAACAATCACATCAAACAGTGCGTTTTCTCGAACTGTTATTGACATAATAAAGAGTCACATCTCACGTGTTCGGGCTTGTTCACACTTGGGATAAGGACGCGGCTTCGCGCGGCCTATCCTTATTAGTTATGTTTTAAAGTTCGTTTCTAGGAGCAACTCTAGCTGTACTATAAAACTTAACAGGTACTCGACTCTTATTTGAATCAGATGCAACGAGCTGGGTTTTAGGCATTTTATTTATTTGTTCTTGTGTCATAAACCCTTCAGGGTTTGAACTAATTAAAGTATTTTCTACGGTATTCCCATTAGAATCAATTACAGTTAATACTGTCCACTCACCTTTCCCTTTCGGTAACCATTTAGGGCGTTTCTTTAACATCTTTATTTTCTTCGAGCTTACGACCCAATAATTATTTAATTCTGTTGATTCAATTTCAATAATATCAGACGTAAATTCTGGGGTCACATTTGTTGAAGTGCTTTGACAACCTACTAGACTTAAAACTAACAAAACAATACTGATTTTTTTCATATATACCTTCCGTGAGTGAATAAAACATAACAGCGTATCAGCGTGAATTCCGATAAACATCCTGAGAAGCCAACCAAAATTAAACTTCAGTATCATTTTTTATTAATATTTATTAGTAATTTATCAGCATATATTAGCTAAATCAACTAATTAGCGATTGGATGCTCTTTATGGAGAGAATCGAGCGTTTTAACCATGCCCCCATTTTTATGATAATTAACATAACTGCTTTTAAGTTTAATTGCGATAACCTTCTGATCTATTCAAATGTATAAATTGAAGGGGAATTATCAACAAACTGAGCGCCAAATGGATAATGGTGAGTAATGCGGCAAATCCAGCACAGCACTAGTGGCTTGATTGATATCAAGCTGGCAATCAGGTGTTTGATTTAGTGTTAGACGTTAAGCCTTAAGCACACAACCAGCGTTGGCTAGTGTGATGCATCTTGTTCTAGATGTTCACAGTATTCTGTTAAGGCAGGTAAAACCCCTGCTGCACCTTTGAATAATGAACCAAACTCAGTGGTGATTTTTAGCCAGTTGTCAGCAGGAATATTGAGTCTGTTTAGAATGTCTTGGCTAGTTGAGCTAATTGCCCCGCGTTTATCTTCTCGAATAATTCACCCGGTATCTTCCACCAACACAATATAGTATTTAACGCTGAACATCAGTCCAATTGGGATGTTTTAATAAACAATATAGTTAGATGTCCATATTATTATCTTGTTTGCAATTAGTATGATTCAACTCTGAACTTGAGGACGTTGAAGAAAATAGCGTGAGCCTGACAGGACGTCAGGCTAGCTTTCGCGGTACAGGATGTACCATCGGAAGCGTTAGCATTTTCGAATAAGTCCGAAGCCGTCTACAAATGCCGATCAAAGTTAAATCTGACCCCATGGCGACCTTTTCGCAGCTGTTGTTTTGTAAATAGCGAAAATGTTGCGGGGCGGCGGGGAGTTCCAAGAGGGAACAGCCGTTGGTTTCCTCTTGGTCTGGTGTGGGTGAAGCGCCACGACCTTTGTGGCCGTAGGCCATATGTATCAGCCCATGTAGGGTGGAACCTTGCGATCTCAATTCAAACGAAGTTTGAAATAGTCTGGTGTGGGTGAAGCGCCACGACGTTAGTGGCCGTAGACCATATCTAATAAAAAAGGAGGCTTTCGCCTCCTCTCTTTATCCAACTAGCTAACACTACTTACCGTCTTGTGCTCTGCGCTTTTTAAAGTCTGAATCTTCTATCCATTTTGGCCAGTCGTTGTTGTTGGCTAGCTTTTCAATGATGTCGCTGATTAAGGCAAGGTCTTGCTCTACCCCGCCTAAATTCCAGCTGGCATCGTAATCGTCTGCGCCTTGATGGTACTTATGGGCAATGTAGTCTGGATCAGTGTCGCCTAAGCTCATGAACATTAACCCGGGGACGCCTTGTTGGGCTAAGGCAAAGTGGTCTGAACGGAACATTAAACCATTTTGTGGACGGGGATCAGCCTTTACTGTACGGCCTTGTGCTTTGGCGGCATCGTCTAAATAGGTTTCAAGTTCTGATACGCCTTGGCCATAACGCAGGATGTAATTAACACCTTTGCCTACATTCATGCCATCTATATTTAAAAACGATACCAGTTGTTTAGTCGGTACCGGAGGATTGGCAGCAAAGTATTGCGCGCCAATAAGGCCGGTTTCTTCGGCGGTAAATGCAGTAAACAGAATAGAGCGTTTAGGTGCTTTGTTTTGCGCTTTAAAATGACGAGCAAGTTGTAACACACCTGCCACGCCAGAGGCATTGTCGACAGCGCCGTTTAAAATTACTGTTTTACCGTCTTGCACGGTTTTACCTAAATGATCCCAATGGGCATGCATGACCAACCATTCGTCGGCTTGGCTGGTACCTGGTATCAGCCCTGCTACGTTATAGGATGTGGCTAATTCAATGGTATTTTTTACTGCTAAATTGGCTTTGAGTTTAAGTGGTATAGACTTAAAACCCGCTTTTGCTGCGGTGAGTTTGACTATATCAAAGTCTAAGCCTGCTGCTTGAAACACTTTTTGCGCGGTTTGATGTTGGATCCAACCCATGACGCCAATGTGTGATTGATTATTTTGATCATCAACTAAGGTGTATTTAGTATTAGTGTTGCTGTTTTCAACGACGTTCCAACCGTAGGCTGCGGGTGCGGTTTCATGGACAATAAACACCGCTTTGGCGCCCTGCCTTGCTGCTTCTTCATACTTATAAGTCCAACGGCCATAATAGGTCATGGCATTGCCTTTAAAGATGGCAGGATCTTGAGTCGCAAAGCCTGGGTCATTGACCAGCATAATCACGGTTTTGCCTTTAACGTCAATGTTGGCGTAATCATTCCATTGATATTCCGGCGCATTAATACCATAGCCAACAAACACTACATCGCTGTTATCTACACTCACTTGAGGCTGAACTTGTTCAGTACGTGCGGTGAAATCAGTGCCGTTGTTAAACACTAAATCGCCCATACTCAGCTGCATTGTTTGATCAGCAGTAATTTTAGCCATTGGCACAGCTTGACGATAACTGTCACCAAAACCTGGGGCTAGTCCCATTGCTTTGTAGGCGTTTTCTAAATACTCAACCGTCAGTTTTTCACCATGAGATAACGGCCCACGACCTTCAAATTCATCACTTGCTAAGGTTTGCACATCTTGACGATAGTTTTTTTGATCAAATTGAAATGGGGTAGCGTTTACGCTTGGCAGAAGCAACACACTAAACACGGCTAATAAACGAAAGGTATTCACAGACAACATCCTCTGTTGAGTATTAAGAAAATTTATTGTAACAGATGCTAGGGACGAGAGTGGACTTCGTCCTGCTAGAACGCTTAGCGGCAATAAAGGCCGAATTCAATAATATAGTCTGAAGCCATCAGCAGTACTACCGCTTTTATCGCATCTAGTCGCGAAGCGGCCTAGCACCTAGCGATTTATCCGTTGTTATCGCTTGTTATCATCTTGACCGACGGTTACCGCTTTTGCTTGTTGTAACCGCTTGTTACTGTCTTGACATGCCGTAATCACTTTTCATCGGGTGTTCAAAAGCGGTATACAAATCCCTTGATCACCGGTTTGGGCAAGGTAGCGTTTGTCGACCCATAAACCAACGGCGGCCACTAAGGTGTCACCATAAAAAACTAACGGGATTTGTGGTCTTCGCCATGGCGGGATATTGCATTCTTGCCACAGTTTCTTTAATTCGCGCGCTTTTTGCCGTTGTGATGTGGCAAATTGTGGCTGGCATTTAATTGAACCTGCCGCGCCAAAACGTATGCTCACAACGGTATTATTCGGTAAAGCAAGAAGCGGCGTATTGTCTGTGGCGATTTGCAGACCGATCTGGCATTGCTTGTGCCCAACTCGGCACACTGTCTGTTGCAGCTCGCCTTTAAGCAGTTGCTTAAATTGTTGTTGCACTGCACTTGCATCAATAGCGTCGAGCTCTTTATGGCTAACAGCATAAGCGATACCAGCAAAGCGTTTAACCTGATAATCGCCCCACTGAATCGATATATTAGCGTCGTCTTTAGCCGCTAACAGTTGTGACAGGATCTGCTGTAATTGTGCTTGCGAAGGTAAACTAACGCCACAATGAATTAAATAACCGCGAAACAGTAATGCTTGCCAAGCGGCACTCAATTGACCAAACCCGGTGAGTTTAAACCCGGTTGATTCGGTCATTAATGCATTTGTATCACTTGGCACTATTAACCACTCGGGTAAGCGATGACTCACTTCGTCGTCAATAACCTGTTGCTGCTCGGCACATAATGCGGCGCTACGCCCTGCGGTGGTCGTAATACTTGGCCAACGCTGTTTTAATCTTGGAATGATATCCAAGCGTAAAAAATTTCTATCAAAGCTGTCGTCTTGATTACTTTCATCTTCAATATGGGATAGTTGTTTTTGCGCCGCAAATTGCTCGATTTGATCGCGGCTGATATCCAATAACGGTCTAACTAGCCAAGCTTGCTTGTAAGCTTGTATCGCCCCCATTGCCGCCAACCCTTTTGGGCCTTGACCACGTTTTAACGCGAGTAATAAGGTTTCAAGTTGATCATCTTGATGATGGGCGGTCAGTAAAATGTCACCGGGATTAAGATAACGGTCAAATGCTTGGTAACGAGCATCGCGGGCTTGCGCCTCTAGACTCTGCCGAGGGCCCTTTTCAACCTTAACTCGCTCAATCTGTACTGGCAGCTGATAATGATTAGCCCGAGTGATACAGTGCTGTACCCAAATGTCAGCATTGGCACTTAGCCCATGATGAACATGAATAAGCAGGCAAGCAATATGCGGATGCTTGTGTGCAAAGGCACTTAATCCACACGCGAGCACCTCTGAGTCAACGCCGCCACTGTAAGCCAGTACTAACTTAGGCGACGATTCACCTTTAACCACACTCATTTGATAAAGGGGGAATATCGCTTGTTCGAGCAAACTTAGCAGTTGTGGTGCACTTATTTGCTCTGTTAACGAAGACTTTTCAATCATGATGCGCGCCTAATTAAACACGATTTTGACGTTAGTTGAACCAAGCATGCTTTCGAGGGCTAACATTAACTCATCACTAGGATTAACTCGCCACTCTTCACCTAACACGATTTTGCCGCTGGCTTGTTGTTTGGTGTAATTAATCACCACAGGCACGGCGCCCTTACGCCACGGTGTTAATGTTTGCTCAAAGGTTTGCAACCAGTCAGGCGTGACATCATCGCCATGAACATTGATTTCAACCGCTTTGGCAAAGTGACTGCGCGCTTCGCCAATTTCAATGATATTACGGGCGTTCATGCGATTGCCGCCAGAGAAATCATCAAAACTGACATCGCCTTCACAAATAAGAATGCGATCTTTTTCGAGCATATGACCAAACTTCTCAAACGGCTCGGTAAATAGCATTACTTCTAAACGGGCACTTTTATCATCTAATGTGACTAAGCCCATTTTTGAGCCACGCTTAGTGATCATCACCCGTGTTGCCACCACTAGCCCTGCCGCTTTAACGGTTTTACCGCGCTCGGTTGGGTGAATGTCTTTTAAGCGGCCATTAGTGTATTGCTTAAGTTCTTTTAAATACTGATTAATAGGGTGACCAGTAAGATAAAGTCCTAATGTTTCGCGCTCACCTTCCAACCAAATTTTGTCTGGCCACGGGGTACAATGAACAAAGTTTTGTTTACTGTCTTCAGGTTCACTATTAAGTAACCCAAACATGTCATTTTGACCAGTCGCTTCTGCTTTAGCATGTTGCGCCGCTGCACTAATCGCTTGAGGCAAGGTCGCCATCATTGATGCTCGATGCGGACCTAATGTGTCTAAGGCGCCTGCAAGGATAAGCTTTTCAATCACTCGCTTGTTGAGCTTTTTCAAATCAATTCGAGCACAAAAATCGAACAGGTCGGTAAACGGTCCATTTTTACGGGCTTCTAAAATAGAATCTACCGGGCCTTCACCCACGCCTTTAATCGCGCCGATACCATAAACAATATTAAGGTCGTCATCGACCGTAAACTTGAATAAGCCTTTGTTTACGTCGGGCGGAATTAGCGGCAAGCCCATGCGTTCACATTCGTCAACCAAGGTGACGATTTTGTCGGTGTTGTCCATGTCGGCAGACATTACCGCGGCCATAAACTGCGATGGGAAATGAGTTTTTAGCCACAAGGTTTGATACGACACCAGTGCATAAGCGGCAGAATGCGATTTGTTAAAACCGTAACCGGCGAACTTTTCCACCAAATCGAAGATTTTCATCGACAAGTCGCCATCGACGCCGTTGTTAATTGCACCTTCTTTAAACGTGCCGCGCTGCTTGGCCATTTCTTCAGGTTTTTTCTTACCCATTGCACGACGGAGCATATCCGCGCCGCCGAGGGTGTAACCCGACAATACCTGAGCAATCTGCATCACCTGCTCTTGGTACAAAATAATGCCGTAGGTCGGTGACAATAACTCTCTTAGTGACTCATGCTGATATTCAGCATCTGGGTATGACACTTCTTCACGGCCGTGCTTACGTTCAATAAAGTTGTCAACCATGCCTGACTGCAAAGGACCTGGGCGGAAAAGTGCCACTAGTGCAATCATGTCTTCAAAACAGTCGGGTTGCAGACGTTTAATGAGGTCTTTCATACCGCGAGATTCCAGCTGGAATACCGCGGTTGTTTCGTAGCGTTGCAGTAATCTAAAACAAGCAGGATCGGCAAGCGGAATGGCTTCGATACTAACGGGGTCTTTACCTTCTTTAATCAGGCGCGGATTAATCATCTGCAATGCCCAATCAATAATGGTTAAAGTACGTAAGCCCAAGAAATCGAACTTAACCAGACCAGCAGTTTCAACGTCATTTTTATCAAATTGTGTTACTGGGTTTAAGCCTTCGGCATCGCAATATAACGGTGCAAAGTCGGTAATTCGAGTCGGGGCGATAACCACACCACCGGCATGCTTACCCGCGTTACGTGTTACCCCTTCTAAGCGGCGACACATATCGATAAGCTCTTTAACGTCTTCATCGCCGTCATAGGCTTCAGGAAGCGCGGGTTCAACTTCAAAGGCTTTCGCCAATGTCATCCCTGGTTCTGCGGGGATTAATTTAGTTAGACGTTCAACAAAGCCGTAAGGATGACCTAATACGCGGCCAACATCGCGCACAACGGCTTTGGCCGCCATGGTACCAAAGGTAATAATCTGTGATACCGCTTCTCGACCGTATAGTTCTGCTACGTGGTCAATGACTTCATCGCGTCGGTCCATACAAAAGTCGACGTCGAAATCGGGCATGGATACACGTTCAGGGTTCAAGAAACGTTCGAACAGTAAATCGTATTCTAGTGGATCTAAGTCGGTAATTTTAAGCGCGTATGCGACTAACGATCCCGCACCAGAACCACGGCCGGGACCAACTGGAATGCCGTTGTCTTTGCCCCACTGAATAAACTCCATCACGATAAGGAAGTAACCAGGGAAACCCATCTGGTTAATTACCTTTAATTCAATCTCGAGACGTTCGTCATATTCGCCCCGCTTTTCGGCTCGAACTTGTGGGTTTGGAAATAAAAACTCAAGACGTTCTTCTAAGCCTTTAACGGACACGTTAACCAAGAAATCTTCAATGGATAAGTCACCGGTAGGGAAATTAGGCAAAAAGTATTCATTTAGGCGAATGGTGACATTACAGCGTTTCGCTATTTCAACGCTGTTTTGAATTGCTGACGGAATATCAGCAAATAATGCAATCATTTCATCTTCGGTGCGCAGATATTGTTGATCGCTATAGGTTTTAGGGCGACGTGGATCGACTAAAGTAAAACCATCATGAATAGCGACCCGGATTTCATGGGCTTCAAAATCATCTTGTTTTAAAAACACCACTTGGTTGGTGGCAACAACAGGTAAACCTTTTATTGATGCTAACTCAACCGCCATGTGTAAATAGCGCTCTTCATGTGCTCGGCCAGTACGAATAAGCTCTAGGTAATAGCGGTCTTCAAAGTGTTGTTGATAAAAGGCAATCAACGACTCGACTTGGTTTTGATTACCTTTTAATAATGCTTTGCCGACATCGCCATCTTTGGCCCCCGAGATAATGATCAAACCGCTGTTGTATTTGACTAACCAATCTTGGTCGATCACCACACGGTTATCAACATGACCGCGAAGATAGGCTTCACTGATCAGTTGGGTCAGGTTTTGGTAACCTTCATTGTTCATCGCGATAATGGTTAAGGCACAGAATTCTTTTTCAAATCCAGGGGTTTGCACCCAAAAATCGGCGCCAATGATCGGCTTAATTCCCGCACCATTACAAGCACCATAAAACTTAACCAAACCACAAAAGTTGTTTTGATCAGTTAACGCTATTGCTGCCATCCCCTGATTTTCAGCAGCAGCAATAATAGGTTTAACTTTAGCAACGCCATCTGACATTGAATAATCACTGTGGACGCGCAAATGAACAAAACGAGGATCGGACATAGAATATTTTTTCTTCGAAAAAGATGAATGAAACAACACGAAAATGCGGGATTTAGACTACCAAACTAAGCGACGTTATCCAACGATAAACTCGTTTAATCTGGTCATGATCAAAATGTATTTTGGAGTAAAATGCGGTCCGCAACAGGTTTAAAACTTTTACGATGTTCAGGCAACACACCATATAAGGCTAGCGCTTCAAAGTGTGCTTTGGTTGGATAACCTTTATGTTTAGCAAAGCCATACTGTGGATATTGACTGTCTAACGTATCCATCTCGGCATCACGAGTCACTTTGGCAATAATGGATGCTGCACTAATCGCTGCCACTAAGCCGTCGCCTTTAATTATCGCATGACTAGCAATACCAAAATCCGGTACCCGATTGCCATCAACCAGTACTCGTTCAGGCAAAATGGATAACCCCGCTACTGCGCGCTGCATGGCCAGCATGGTGGCATGCAAAATATTCAGCTCATCGATTTCAGCAGGGCTGGCACGGCCAACACTGACACTTAACGCGTTATCCATAATCTGTTGATACAAAGCATTACGACGTTTCTCGCTAAGCTTCTTAGAGTCATTGAGGCCAACAATCGGTTTATTCGGATCTAATATCACCGCGGCTGTGACCACATCACCAATCAGTGGACCACGCCCGACTTCGTCAACACCAGCAACAAGACCTTGTGAAATAATGGCTACTTGTTCAGGGGTAATATCTTTTATCACAACCGGTAATGTCGACATATTAGCTTATCCTAGTCAGGTTACGGCGTTTGTAATAATGCTACTACAGCATCTGCCGCTCGCTCGCTGGCATTACACTTTAGCAATTGATGTAATTCTTCAAAGCGGGAATTTAGCGGTGCAAAATCTTGATTAAGCTGCTTGATTATCGCATCGGCAATTAACTGTGGCTGGCAATTAGCTTGCATCAATTCTGGCACAATGGTGTCGTTTGCGAGCAAATTAGGCAACGAATAGTTTTTGATTTTCATCATTTTAATCGCGATGGCATACGTAATTGGGCTGACCCGATACGACACAACCATAGGACGCTTTACCAGCATGGCCTCTAAAGTCGCTGTGCCAGATGCCAATAAAATACAATCAGCAGCAGCCATGACTTCGCGAGATTGGCCTTCAACAATAGTGACTTCTAAATCGGGAGCAAACTCCTCAAGTGCAGCAAGAAACTGCTGTCGACGAGCATCATTAACCACTGGGGTGACAAATTTGATGTCTGGAAAGGTTTGCTTAACTAATTGAGCTGCTTTGACGAACGGCTCAGCTAATTGCTTTAGCTCACCGCCTCTGGAACCAGGCAATACCGCCAAGTATTCAGCATTAGGATCTAATCCTAATAATTGCCGAGCAGCTAGCTTATCACTGTGCATCGGAATATCGTCCGCAAGTGTATGCCCAACAAAAGTACAAGGCACTTGATGTTGGTCGTAAAACGCTTTCTCAAACGGCAATAGCGACAACACCATATTGGTCGCTTTAGCAATTTTAAATATACGTTTTGGACGCCAAGCCCATACTGACGGGCTGACGTAATGGACTGTTTTAATCCCTTTGGCTTTTAATTTAAGCTCTACACCAATATTAAAATCGGGCGCATCAATACCAATAAAACAGTCTGGCGCTAATTCAGTAATTTGTTTCACTAGGCTTGAACGAATATGCAGCAGTCGAGGTAAATGTGATAACACTTCGACTAAGCCCATGATCGACAGTTCTTCCATTGGAAATAAACTTTCAAACCCTAGAGCTTGCATTCGAGGGCCACCAATGCCGATAAAGCGCGCATCAGGATAGCGTTTTTTGAGTGAATTAACTAAACCGGCACCTAAAATATCGCCGGAGATTTCTCCGGCGACAATGGCGAATACTTTTGAAGGAGAGTTGGTCATTGTTTCCGTCTATCGAATAATGCCACGAGCAGAGTGGTTGATAAATTCCATAAATGCTTTCACATTGATGTCTTTTTCAGCGGCCTCAATTAATTCAGCGTTAGCTTCTTCAATGGTTAAACTCTTACGGAAAACCGCTTTATACGCACTCAAAATTGCTCGCTGGTTTTCTTTGGTAAAACCACGGCGTTTTAAGCCTTCTAAGTTTAATCCACGTGGTACTGCAGGAGAACCAGCAGCCATTACAAATGGGGGAACATCTTGCAAAATAAGTGAAGCACCCGCGGTAAAGGCATGCGCGCCAATGTGTACAAACTGATGCACACCAGTCATGCCGCCCAAAATAACCCAATCACCAACATGTACATGACCGGCAATGGAAGCATTGTTAGCCATAATAACGTTATTCCCGACAAAACAGTCATGGGCAATATGAACATACGCCATAAACAGACAGTTAGAACCGATGCGAGTTTCACCTTTATCTTGGGTCGTACCACGGTGAATGGTAACCGACTCACGAATGATGTTATTGTCGCCGATAATTAAGCGAGTTTGTTCGCCTGCGTACTTTTTATCTTGACACTCTTCACCAACTGAAGAGAATTGAAAAATACGATTACCTTTACCGATAACCGTTGGACCTTTAACCACAACATGAGAACTTATCCATGTGTCATCGCCGATTTCAACGTTTTCACCTATGTAGGTCCAAGGACCAATAGTGACGTTATTACCAATTTTGGCTGTTGGGTGAACAAACGCTAATTTATCTATCACTTCTTAATCTCTCTACGTGCACACATGATTTCAGCAGAACAAACCAGTTCACCATCAACCAAGGCTTCACCAACAAACACACCAATACCGCGACGCTCTTTAATCATTTTAACGTGAAAATGTATTTGGTCGCCTGGCTCAACAACACGTTTAAAACGCGCTTTATCGATACCAGCAAAATAGTACAGCACCTCTGGAGACGGCTCTGTACTCATGGTTTTAAAGGCAAGTAAACCCGTTGCTTGTGCCATGGCTTCTAAAATGAGCACGCCAGGCATAACAGGCTGTATAGGAAAATGTCCTTGGAAAAAAGGCTCATTAATGGTGACATTTTTAATCGCATGTAAGTGCTCACCTACGGTAAAGTCCAATACACGATCGATCAACAAAAATGGATATCTATGAGGTAGATATTTAAGTATCTCTTTAATATCCATGGTGTTTAATTGGTTTGACACACTACATTCCTTAAATAAGGCAGAATTACAATTATTCTGAGCCCTTAGCACTTTTCTCGAGGGTTTTAACTCGGCTAAATAATTCATCTAATTGACGGAAACGAACAGTGTTTCGACGCCATAATTTGTTTTCCATTGCGATGGTTGCGGACGAATACACACCTTTTTCACGGATAACACTGGTCACGTTCGTTCCGCCTGATATGTGTACACCATCAGCGACACTAAGGTGTCCAGCAACAGCACTACCACCACCGATAATACAATATTTACCAATGGTAGAACTGCCAGCAATAATAGAGCCGCCAGCCATTGCGGTATTTTGGCCGATAACGACATTATGAGCAATTTGAACTTGGTTGTCGATAATCACACCATCGTGGATCTCGGTATGCGACAACGCACCACGGTCAATAGAAGTACATGCGCCAATTTCAACATGATTACCAATCCGAACGCCGCCTGTTTGTGGAATTTTAACCCAGTTACCGCGTTCATTGGCATAACCAAAACCATCAGAGCCAATTACCGTCCCTGAATGGACGATGCAATCATGACCAATATGTACATTATGATAAACACTTACATTAGCCCAAAGACGCGTGTTTGAACCAATAATACTGGATTCACCCACCACACAACCTGGACCTATTTGAACATTTTCACCCAAAATAACATTCGCACCTATCACCGCATTTGCACCAATAGCGGCACCGTCACCTAAAATGGCTGATGTATCTATTTGAGCTGAAGGATGAATACCAGGCGTTTCTTTTGGGGTGGTATCTAGTAATTGCGCTACTCGAGCAAATCCTACGTAAGGATCGCTAACAATAAGGGCATTACCATGATAACAACTTGCTTCTTTTTCGCTCAGCAATACCGCACTAGCTTGAGTTGCCTCAAGCTGAGCACGGTACTTACTATTGGCTAAAAAAGAGAGTTGGCCTTGGGTTGCATCTTCAAGGGTAGCAACACTGGTTATTTCCAGTGTTGCGTCACCTTTAATCGTTGCACCCAATAGTTGGCTAAGCTCTTTTAAAGTCACTTTCATACTTATTATTTGCCTTTGCTTAAGGCTTCTACCACTTTGCTGCTGATGTCAGCTTCTGGTTTAACAAAAATAACTGCGCCACGTTGTAGCACCATGTCGTATTTTTCTTTACCAGCAATGGTATTAATCGCTTTTTGAACTTGAACTAATAGTTTGTTTTGCTCTTCACCTTGACGACGACGCATGTCTTCATCTAGTGCTTTGCCTTTCAACTGGAATTCAGACTTTAATGATTCCATTTTACGTACTAATTCAGTCTTTTGTGAATCGCTCATTAAGGCGCCGTCACGTTGTTGCTTTTCAACCAAAGAACGCATTTCTTCCTGCATTTTTTGGACTTCAGCAACACGATCACCAAACTCAGCTTTTAATGATTTAGAAATTTGCTCGCGCTGTGGCAACTGCTCGAACACTTCACCCATATCAACCACTGCGAGTTTTTCCGCTTGGGCTAGCATAGGGGTAGCAAACAATGCCAATGTAATTAATGCGCGATTTACCATCTTTTTCAAAGTAGACTCCTTGTTAAACTTGTTGTTATCAGCAAAACCTGCCGAGTGTATTAGTTTTAGAACGTTTTGCCAATATTGAACGAGAAAATCTCTGTCTCGTCATCTTCATATTCTTTCAGTGGCCAAGCTAAGCTGAATACCATAGGTCCCATTGGCGATAGCCATTGCACGCTCATACCCCATGAGGCACGTAAGCGCTCTGGATCGCTATAGTCTTCTAACTTAGAGAACTGATCCGCGGGTAAAGTCCGATATGAGTCATAATCAAACTCAGTATCCCATACGTTACCTGCATCAACGAAGAAACTTGTTCGCACTGAGTTAGTGTAAGCTTCATCGAGGAATGGTGTCGGAACAATCATTTCAAAGCTTGCTGTTGCAATGGCGTTACCACCAATTGAACGGCCTGAACTCACCTGAATGGTATTTGGGTCACCTGGCAAACTACAACCATCACCTGAAACATCAGGCGCACATTGCTCACTACCACGGTATAAATAGAACGAACGAGGGCCTACTGAATTAGACTTAAAGCCACGTAACGAACTGCTACCACCAGAATAATAGTTTTCCCAGAACGGTAAGATTTGATCGTTGTCGTTAAACTGACCATAACCGTTTGAATAACCTAAACGGGCGCGAGCCAATAATACAAACCCATGCTGAGGTGTCAGTGGGAAGTAGAAGTTGGTGTCAAAATCCGTTTTAAAGTACTGTAAGTCAGAACCTGGCACGGTCATTTTACCGCTTAAACGTTGCGACGAACCATCTGTCGGGAACGTACCACGGTTAAGTGTGCTGCGGTACCAACCGGCATTCAATTCAAAGTTATCAAAACTTAAGTCTGAATTAGGATCATCCGTTTCACGATACACATTGTAGAAACGCAATGCTTGTTCATAAGCAGAGATTTCTGAAATAGTATTATGACGATAACCAATACCACCGTTCAAACGGTTATATTCGTTAATCGGGAATCCTGAGTTTAATGCAACACCATAAGATTTATTCTTATAACGCTCAAGGTTAGCCTCATTAGCATCAAACTCATTCCAGTAAACGCTACCACCTAAACTGACACCGTCTTTAGTGAAGTATGGGTCGGTATAAGACAAGTTGGCACTTTTTGAGTATTTGTTAGTGTTGACACTAAAACCAGCTTGGTTACCAGTACCAAGGAAGTTATTTTGTTCAACGCCAAACTGTAAGCTCACACCAGATTCAGTACCATAACCGACACCTGCGTTGAACGAACCTGACGGTTGCTCTTTCACAGTTACTGCGACATCAACTAAATCGTCACTGCCTGGTACTTGAATGGTTTCAGCATCAACCGTTTCGAAATAACCTAAACGGTTAAGGCGTAGCTTAGACTGTTCAATTTGAGCAGAATTCAACCATGCACCTTCCATTTGGCGTAATTCGCGGCGCATAACTTCATCTTTAGTAACGGTGTTACCGGTGAAGTTAATTGAGCGAACATACACGCGCTTACCCGGTTTAACATTGATGTTGAGTACCACTTCTTTGGTTTCATCATCAATTTCAGGATAGGTTTTTACTTCAGGATAAGCATAACCAAAGCGGCCAAGGTATTTGCTGTACATTTCTTCGGTGAATGTCACATCCGCACCGTTGTACATATTGCCCGCTTTAATTGGCAAAATAGATCTCATTAACTCTTCTCGGCCCATTAGGTCACCAATTAAGTTAACTTCTTTCACCTTGTACTTTTCACCTTCATTCACGTTAATAGTGATGTACAAACCTTTACGGTCTGGTGTCATCGCCACTTGTGTTGAAGTCACTTCAAAGCGAATATAGCCTTGATTGTGGTAATAGGTTTTAATGGTTTCTAAGTCAGCTTGTAGCTTTTGCTTTTGGTAGCGACGCTCACCAAACAAATCCCACCATGCCACATAGTCTTTAAGCTCAAGCATACTGATGAGCTCAGAATCTGAGAATACAGTATTACCAACCACGTTAATTTGGCGGATTTCAGCCGCTAAACCTTCGGTAAACTTAAATTTAAGCTCAACACGGTTACGAGGTAAGTTGATGATTTGCGCTTCAACTTTGGCACCGTATTTACCCACACCGTAATAGAAATCTTGCAGGCCTTTTTCAATGCCAGACAACATGGTTCTATCAAGTGATTCGCCAGCTTTAACACCAGAACCGTCAAGACTTTCTTGTAACTGCTCGTCTTTGATATCTTTATTACCGTCAAACGAGATAATACTGATAGTTGGACGTTCTTTAACCGTTACATAGAGTATACCGTCTTCATGACTGACACTGATGTTTTCAAAATTGGTTGAACCGTAAAGGCTCTTAATCGCTTGCTGTAATTTAACTTCATCTACTGTATCACCTACTTTCACAGGTAAACTCAATAGTGCTGCACCGAGAGCAACTCGTTGCAAACCTTCTACTTGGATGTCGGTCACTTCAAAAGGTTGGAAAGACTCTGCCCAACCATTCCCTGAAAAAGACGCGCCGACGAATAACATCGAGGCAAAAATTTTATTAAATCTCATAGAGCACTTCTAATTATTAGTCTGTCCTTGCTCAGAGTCGGGCAAAATCGTTGAATAAGGCTACGCCCATCAACATTAGCAGCAAAGCTGCGCCAAACCTGAATCCTATTTCCTGTACCTTTTCGGGTACAGGCTTACCAGTAATCACTTCTACAAAGTAATACAGCAAGTGTCCCCCATCGAGCACTGGCAGAGGCATTAAATTAATAATGCCTAAGTTAACGCTGATGAGCGCGATAAACCCCAGAAAATACACTAAGCCGTAACTTGCACTGGCGCCTGCGCCTTGTGCAATCGAAATAGGACCACTAAGGTTTTTCACCGACACATCGCCGGTAAATAATTTTCCAATCATCTTGAAGCTGACGACAACGAGTTGCCATGTTTTGTCAGTTGCAGCGATAACAGAATCTACTATGCCATACTCAAGCTCAAAGCGCATATTATCAGGCCATTGGGCTTGGGTTGGGCTAATTCCAACAATTCCGATAGTTTTACCATCAGAATTTTGTTGTGCTTTTGGCACAACATCAACATTGATAAGTTCACCTTGACGCATCAATGTCATATTAATATTTTTATTGGCAGAGCTTTGTACCACATCAACAAACGCATTCCAATCGCTGTATTGAGTGCCATTGATGTTGACGAGTTTATCGCCAATCTTAATGCCCGCTTGCTCTGCCGCACTGTCTTTACTCACTGCCGCTATCGTTGGATCAATCCCTGGACGAAATATCCCCAAACCGAGTGCCGTTATCGGCGACTCTTTTTCTGGATCAAATATCCAATTTCGCGTATCGAGTTTTACGGTGCGAACTGGCATATCCATGCCAGACAACTCTGGTAATGGTGCTAGGGATAACTCAATACTGTCATCACCAATATGACCTACTAAGGCTAAATTAACTTCTTCCCAAGTACGTACCGGTTGTCCTGATACCGCTATAATTTGTTGTGGTTCAACCAACTGAATAACACTAGCTGGGCTATTTAGTTTAGTACTGTCAATGACCGGCTTAATCGACGGAGTACCAATAAGATACATGACATATAACGCTGCTATAGCAAAAATAAAGTTGGCAATAGGGCCTGCAGATACAATCGCAATACGTTGCCAAACCGTTTTACGATTAAAGGCTTGGTCGACTAGCTCGGCTGGGACGTCTTCAACGCGTTCATCAAGCATTTTGACATAACCACCCAAGGGGATCATAGCGACAACATATTCAGTGCCATCTTTACCCACTTTACGCCAAATCGCTTTGCCAAAACCGATAGAGAAACGCTCGACTTTAACGCCACAACGACGGGCAACCCAAAAATGGCCATACTCGTGGGCTGTAATCAAAATACCCAATGCGACGATAAATGAACCCAAGCTCCAAAAAAAATCTATCATTATTTCCCTGAATTAATTTAGTGTGCTGATAACGGACACTGCCGTGGCACGTGCTTGCTCATCAAGCTGTAATATATCTTCAATACTGTCTAAACGTGTTTGTTGCACCGAGTCTAAACAACGATAATTAACGTTAGCAATATCAGTAAAACGAATTCGGCCTTTTAAAAATGAATCGACAGCAATTTCATTAGCTGCATTCAATACTGTGGTCGCTTCTTGCCCTTGCTCACACGCTTGCATCGCTAAGCGTAAACATGGAAAACGATCAAAGTCAGGTTCACAAAAGCTTAACTGTCCGACTTTGAAAAAATCCAAAGGTTCAACGCCAGCGCCAATTCTTTGCGGATAGCTCATACAATGAGCAATAGGAGTGCGCATATCGGGGTTGCCCATTTGCGCAATAACAGAACCATCACGGTATTGCACCATTGAATGGATCACGCTTTGAGGATGGATCACCACTTTGAGCTGTTCAGCTTGCGTATTAAACAGCCAACGCGCTTCGATAAACTCTAAGCCTTTATTCATCATCGTGGCTGAATCAACCGAGATTTTAGGCCCCATGGACCAATTAGGGTGATTACAAGCTTGAGCTGGTGTCATCGCACTTAAGGTGGCTAAATCAGTGTTTAAAAACGGTCCACCAGAACCTGTTAGTAAAATATGTGATATGCCATTGGCACTTAAGTCACAATAACCGAGTTGCGCTTGGACATTGGTTGGTAAACATTGAAATATGGCATTGTGCTCGCTGTCGACAGGTAGCACTGTCGCACCTGATGCTCTAGCCGTGTGCATAAATAACTCACCCGACATAACCAGTGCTTCTTTGTTGGCTAGCAACACCCGCTTACCTGCTTTAACAGCGTCAAATGTCGGTACTAAACCCGCAGCGCCAACAATAGCCGCCATAACGGTATCGGTACGACTGTCGGTCACTAACGCATTTAACGCCTCAGCACCTGTAGTCACTTGAGTAACGCAGTGATTAGGCAATAATGATTTAAGCTCCATAGCGGCGTTCTCATCCACCATATGAGCATACTCAGGCTGATGGGTAATACACAAGGCCAGCATTTTTTGAACACTGGCATTGGCCACTAATCCATAGACATGAAAATCGGCAGGGTTATTTACCATCACACTTAAGGTGCTAGCGCCTATTGAGCCAGTAGCCCCTAAAATCACCATATTTTGCATTGGCATCACATCCACATGGCAATGTAGATAAAGGTAAATACTGGCAATGCTGCAGTCAGACTGTCGATACGGTCTAAAATACCACCATGACCAGGTAAGATGGTGCCAGAATCTTTAATGTTTGCAGCGCGTTTGAACATGCTTTCAGACAAGTCACCAAAAGCAGAAGCCAGAGCCGTAACGAGTGTCACCACAATAAGTAAGCCTAGCTCTTGTTCTGGCGCAACATACATAATGCCCGCAACCACTACCATAGTGGTAATTAAACCACCGGCTAAACCTTCAAGCGTCTTGGCAGGACTCACACTCGGCATCAATTTATGTTTACCTAACTTACGCCCAGCAAAATAAGCACCGGTGTCAGTCGCCCAAACCACTAACATAACGATAAACACTAATGCACCACCATAATAGGGATGAACGTTACTGCTTAACGATTTGAGTGCGATTAAAGAGGCAAAACACGGGATGAGAGTTAACTGGCCAAACATGGATTTCAGCATAGGGCTGTCTTTCCATATTTTGGCACTTTTAGGAAAACTGAACACCAATGCGCTGCTGACTATCCACCAAAATACACCGATAGTGATGATGGCTAGATAAATAGGATGTAATTGCCCTTTAAACCACAACACATCTATGGGTACTGATAAATTAAGCGCTATCATTAACAGACCCAGGGTAGCAGTAAAAGACCACTGGGTGACATTACAGCTTGGGTCAATGAAACTGCCCCACTCTTTTGCTGCAATTAAAAACACTGGCACTAACACCCAAGCAAACAAGTTTGCTGGAAGTAAAAATATTGCCCCGAGTACAATTGGGATTAACCACAATGCTGTTATTATTCGTTGTTTTAGCAAAAACTAATCCTCTTAATATTTATATTGCGCGTATCTCTTCAATTTGACTACCCGTCAAACCAAAACGGCGCTGCCGACTGGCAAAAATGGCAATAGCATCACGAAATGCTAGCTCATCAAAGTCAGGCCATAGGGTGTCAGTAAACACCAACTCGGCATAAGCGGCCTGCCATAAAACAAAATTACTAATGCGGTAGTCACCGCCTGTACGGATCATTAAATCAACTTCGCTCTGGTTTTGCATGCACAAATGTTCATTTAATGCTTCTTCGGTCATCTGACTGCTGGTGATTTCGCCACTTTCAACTTTTTCGGCTAATTTTTGTGCAGCTTGTAAGATATCCCAACGTCCGCCATAGTTCGCTGCCACATTTAATATCAGACCAGTATTGCTTGCTGTTTTCTCTTGAGCACCGGCAATCTGTTTCTGTAAACGATTAGAAAACCTGCTGGTATCACCAATAATGTTGAGCTTAACTTGGTTTTTGTCGAGCAATTTCAATTCACGTTGTAACACCGTAAAAAACAATTCCATCAACAAACTGACTTCTTTATCGGGTCGGCGCCAATTTTCACTTGAAAATGCAAACAAGGTTAATGATTCAATACCAAGTTGACTTGCAGTACTTACCGCACGGCGCACAGCTTTAACACCGGCTTTATGACCGAAAACCCGAGCTTTACCCTGCAGTTGTGCCCAACGGCCATTACCATCCATAATAATCGCAACATGTTTGGGCAGAGATTGTTTTACTACATCAGATAATTGTCCCGGCAACAATTGCGAAGTCATTTGCTCCGAATCGGCTTTAGGGTCTGATTCAAACTCAACTGTAGACGACATCTACGACAATCCTTTATAAAAACAAACGCCGTGTAGTATACCCTTACACGGCGTGTTAACTCTAGCGTCTAAGTTGAGAGATTATACTTCCATCAACTCTTTTTCTTTCGCTGCTAGAATTTGATCGATGTTTTTGATTGATGAATCAGTGTGCTTTTGCACTTCATCTTCACTACGGCGAACATCATCTTCAGTACATGCTTTTGCTTTTTCAAGCTTTTTCACTTCACTGATTGCGTCACGACGAACGTTACGAATGGCAATACGACCATTTTCCGCTTCGTTACGTACCACTTTAATGAAGTCTTTACGGCGTTCTTCAGTTAACGAAGGTAACGGGATACGTAAAGTCGCACCAGCAGACATAGGGTTTAAACCTAAGTCAGAGCTCATGATTGCTTTTTCTACCGCTTGAACCATCGATCTATCAAACACGTTTACTGTTAACGTACGAGAATCTTCTACACCCACGTTTGCCACTTGCTTAAGTGGTGACATAGAGCCATAGCAAGACACTTGAATTGAATCTAATAAACTTGGGTGTGCACGACCGGTGCGAACTTTCGCCATTTGGTTTTTAGTCGCATCAACGCATTTACTCATGCGCTCTTGCGCATCTAACATAATAGTATCAATCACAATAATTTCCTTTTTGTCACAAATTCATGTGTGTTTGAGCATTAGCCTAAGAATGACACATGCAATAAAACCGCTCAAACAGTTAAATTATATAATATAAATATTTTCTGTGTCGGTGATTAAGCAGGTTGTTTACTGCTAATAATCGTACCTTCTTTCTCACCCATAATAACGCGGCGAAGTGCACCTGGCTTGTTCATATTGAATACAAGAATCGGCATATTATGATCACGTGCCATAGTAAATGCAGCAAGATCCATTACTTTTAATTCTGATTCAAGGACTTCGGCAAAACTAAGCGTGTCATATTTAACCGCTTCAGGGTTTTTCATTGGGTCTGCTGAGTATACACCATCTACTTTGGTGCCTTTTAGTACCACTTCAGCTTCAATCTCAATACCGCGTAAACATGCTGCAGAATCGGTTGTACAAAAAGGATTGCCCGTACCCGCAGCAAAAATAACCACACGACCAGACTTTAATAGGCTAATTGCTTCTGTCCAAGTGTAATCATCGCACACACCTTTAAGTGGGATAGCAGACATAAGACGGGCATTAACATATGCACGGTGCAAGGCATCACGCATGGCTAAGCCATTCATTACAGTTGCTAACATACCCATGTGATCGCCCACCACGCGGTTCATACCAGCTTTTGCTAAGCCTTCACCACGAAATAGATTACCACCACCAATAACCACGCCAACTTGAATACCAAGTTCAACAAGCTCTTTCACTTCTTGTGCCATACGATCAAGTACTTTAGGGTCAATGCCGAAGCCTTCTTCACCCATTAATGCTTCACCGCTTAATTTAAGCAGAATACGTCTAAACGCTGGTTTTGGATTGGTGCTCATAATTTTCATCCTGATCATAACAAAACCGCAGCGGTTGCTGCGGTCTTAGGGTATTTAGATTAAAGCGATTACGCTTTTTTAGTAGCGGCGATTTGCGCAGCTACTTCAGCAGCGAAATCTTCTGCTTTCTTCTCGATACCTTCACCAACTTCTAAACGAATAAAGCTGGTTACTGTAGCGCCTTTCGACTTAAGAACTTCGCCAACAGTTTTCTTTGGTTCCATGATGAAAGCTTGACCAGTAAGAGAGATCTCACCAGTGAACTTCTTCATACGACCAACAACCATCTTCTCAGCGATTTCAGCAGGCTTGCCTTCATTCATCGCGATTTCGATTTGAAGCGCTTGCTCTCTTTCTACAAGTTCAGCAGGCACATCTTCAGGGTTTACGAAATCTGGCTTAGAAGCAGCTACGTGCATTGCGATATGCTTTAGTGTTTCTTCATCAGCTTCACCCGCAACAACAACACCAATACGATCACCGTGACGGTAAGACGCAAGGTTTGCACCATCGATATACTCAACGCGACGAACGTTGATGTTTTCACCGATTTTAGTTACAAGCGCAACACGAGTTTCTTCAAACTGTGCTTTTAAGTCTTCGATAGACACTTTAGATGCAGCAGCAACATCAAGCACTGCGTTAGCAAATGCTAGGAAGTTTGAGTCTTTTGCAACGAAGTCAGTTTGACAGTTAACTTCTAAAAGTGCAGCGAAACCTTCGCCATTCTTGATTAGAATTGTACCGTCAGCAGCGATGTTACCTGCTTTTTTAGCAGCCTTCGCAGCGCCGCTTTTACGCATGTTATCAATCGCTAGTTCGATGTCACCGTCAGTTTCAGTCAGTGCATTCTTACAGTCCATCATGCCAGCGCCAGTGCGGTCACGAAGTTCTTTAACTTGGGCAGCAGTAATTGCCATTGTTAAATCCTCTAATTTAATTCGTCTAATATTGCATTTATAAAACAGGGGCCAAAAGGCCCCTGTTCACCAATTATCTTATTGGCAAATAAGGGGGATGATAATCATCACGCCTTATTAAACAGCTTCTACGAAACCGTCTTGCTCAGCTTGAACAGCTAAATCTTGACCACGGCCAGCGTTAGCAGCTGCAGCAACAGAAGAAGTGTACAAACGGATAGCACGCATTGCGTCGTCGTTACCAGGAACGATGTAGTTAACACCGTCTGGTGCAGAGTTGGTATCAACAACTGCAACAACTGGAATACCTAGGTTGTTTGCTTCTTTAATCGCGATATGCTCATGGTCAGCACCGATAACGAATAATACGTCAGGTAAACCGCCCATGTTCTTGATTCCGCCTAAAGACTTTTCTAACTTGTCTAATTCGCGTGAACGCATTAACGCTTCTTTCTTAGTTAACTTGTCGAAAGTACCGTCTACAGACTGGCTTTCTAGCTCTTTAAGACGCTTGATTGACTGACGAACAGTTTTCCAGTTAGTTAACATGCCGCCTAACCAACGATGATCAACATAATACTGATCACAAGAAAGTGCAGATGCTTTGATAGCTTCGCCAGCAGCGCGCTTAGTACCTACGAATAATACTTTACCTTTCTTAGAAGCAATGTTGCTAATGAAAGCTAGAGCTTCGTTGAACATTGGTACTGTATGCTCAAGGTTAATGATGTGTACACCATTACGAGCGCCGAAGATGAAAGGCTTCATCTTAGGGTTCCAGTAACGAGTTTGGTGACCGAAGTGAACACCAGCTTGTAGCATGTCGCGCATTGAAACAGTAGTCATTGTATTTACCTTAATGTAAGGGGTTAGACCTCCACGCATCCCATGTTTCGACTTTCTAACTTCTGTTAAGAATGAGAAAGCACCCCGAAAAATGTGTCGATACGTGTGTGATTTAGTATTTAAGTTAATTGCCATGTATAATGACCGCCATATTTTACGATTTGCCGAACACAATGTATACCTTGCTAAAAAAGCAGCGATTGACATTGTATTAACTCGAACCGTACAACAACGATCTTACACATAACGGCGCGCTTTATACCATAAACGGCATGTAAATACAAATTTTTGCCGTAAAATCCTTGGATAAAACAAGCCTATTTTGACCGCCAAAAAGATAGAGAGTTTTCATGAGTATTGTGATCAAAAATGCAGACGAGATAGAAAAAATGCGTGCAGCGGGTAAATTAGCGGCGCAAGTATTAGAAATGGTAGCTCCACATGTTAAGGCTGGAGTGACCACAAATGAGTTAGACGAAATTTGTGCTAAATACACCGAAGAGCAAGGTGCTATTTCTGCACCGCTTAATTATCACGGATTTCCGAAGTCTATTTGTACCTCGGTAAATGAAGTCGTATGCCACGGTATTCCTTCTGAGTACGTGTTGAAAGATGGCGATATGATTAACCTAGATATTACTGTCATCAAAGACGGTTATCATGGTGATACTTCGAAAATGTTTTTAATCGGTGAAGTATCAGCAAAAGACAAACGTCTGAGCCGCATTGCCCAAGAAAGCTTGTATTTAGCCATTCGCAAAGTGCGACCTGGTTTAAAATTAGGCGAAATTGGTACAACCATCGAAAAATTCATCAAAACAAGTAAAACAGGACTTGATAAGTACTCCATCGTACAAGATTATTGTGGTCATGGTATTGGCACAGGTTTCCACGAAGAACCGCAAGTTGTTCATTATAAAAATAATGACAAGACCGTGTTAAGACCCGGTATGTGCTTTACGATTGAACCAATGATCAATGCAGGTCGACATACTACTGTGTTGGATAAAAGTGATAATTGGACTGTCACAACTTCTGATAGTAAAAACTCTGCACAATGGGAACATACACTTTTAGTGACCCAAACAGGTGTAGAAGTGCTAACGTTGCGTGAAGAAGAAGACTTTCCACGTATCATTAATCACTAAAGACTCAAATTAGTAAGGACATCAATGAATACTGCGCTGGCCGCCAAAAACGCATTAATTGACTTAAACCAGCGCTTAGTTGAGCAGTACACTGCAAAACACCCTATTGCTGATATTGTTAAACACCGCAGTCAATTTGTTGATGCTTTACTAACACAAACTTGGCAAGATTTTGGCTTACATAATAGCCATCTTGCCTTAGTTGCCGTTGGTGGCTATGGTCGTGGTGAATTGCATCCTTATTCAGATATTGACTTACTTTTTTTGGTCGACGATGAACAACTATCACCTGAGACTGAAACTAAACTGGGTCAATTCATTACTTACCTTTGGGATACTGGGCTTGAAATAGGCCACAGTGTCCGCACAATTGCGCAAACCATTGAGCAAGGTAAAGCAGACATCACCATTGCCACAAATCTCATTGAAGCCAGATTGCTCACAGGTAATGAATATCTATTTGACGTGTTATACGATGCTATTCGCCAACAAGACTTTTGGCCCTCTTATGACTTTTATAACGCCAAGAAAGATGAACAAACAGCTCGCCATAGTAAAGCCAGTGCCTTTGATTTAGAACCTAACATTAAAACCTGCCCCGGCGGATTGCGTGATATTCAAACCATCGCATGGGTCGCAATGCGCCACTTTGATGCAGCTACGCTTGAAGAGCTTGTTGAACACGACTTTTTATCACCAGCAGAATTGGCAGAATTAATTGAATGCCAAAATTTTCTGTGGGAAATCCGTTTTGCACTTCACATCACCGCTAATCGCAACGAAAACAGATTATTGTTTGATTTACAGCGACAAATAGCCAGTTTATTAGGTTACGAAGATGCAACTCAATTAGCCGTCGAACAAATGATGAAACGCTACTATCGTACGGTTCGCCGGGTGATGGAGCTTAATCAAATGCTGCTGCAATTGTTTAAGCGTGCAACATTAGGTCACACTCAAGCACTAGAAATCCAGCCAATAAGCGAGGCTTATCAACGTCGCGGGCGTTATATTGAAGTGTTAGATGACGATTTATTTAGCCGCCAAAACGAAGAAATATTACGTTTATTTCTACTGGTGGCGAAAAACTCTAACATTCAAGAAATCTACGCGCCAACGTTACGCTTACTGCGCAATGCCCGTAGAGCACTAACATCACCCTTACAAGAAAATCCCGCCTGTCGTAAAGTGTTTATGGAGATATTAAAACATCCCCGAGGTATTACCGCGCTTTCACTCATGCATCAACACGGGATTTTATCGTCTTACTTACCGGCTTGGCGCAAGATTGAAGGCCAAATGCAGTTTGATTTATTTCATGCCTATACGGTTGACGAACACACCCATAGATTACTGCTCAATATTGACCGCTTTTCACAGGCAGAACAAAAAGATGAATTTCCACTAGGTGCCATCTTAATTAATCAGTTGCCGAAAAAAGGCCTATTAGTCCTCGGGGCCATCTTTCATGATATCGCTAAAGGCCGTGGCGGCGATCACAGCAAATTAGGTTCAAAAGACGCCATCGATTTTTGTAAATTACATGGCATGAATGATCATGACGGTCGCTTAGTGGCTTGGTTAGTTGAAAATCACCTCGTGATGTCAATCACCGCTCAGCGCAGAGATATTTCAGACCCTGAAGTGATTGCACTATTTGCTGAAAAAGTACGCGATGCAGCGCACTTAAGTTATTTATATTGCCTCACAGTAGCCGATATTTGTGCCACTAATGAGAAAACATGGAATAACTGGAAAGGCTCGTTATTACGCGACTTGTATTTTTCAACTCAACGAGTATTAGCTCGGGGAAAAGAAAAACCTATCGATGCTAAAGCACGCGTAAAAGAGATCCAAGCCAAAGCTAAAAAAGAACTTATTCGTCGTGGCCTCAAAGAAAAAGACATGGATGAACTCTGGTCTCGATTCAAATCTGACTATTTTTTACGTCATCAGCCAACCCAAGTGGCTTGGCATGCAGAGGCTATTCTAAAACATCATCACGACGAACCATTAGTGTTAATGTCTAAACATACAACACGGGGTGGGACTGAGCTTTTTGTCTATAGCAAAGATAAACCAAAACTGTTTGCCACCGTAATGACCGTTTTAGACAACAAAAATATCAATGTTCATGACGCTAATATCATGACATCAAAAGATAATTATGCACTCGACACCTTTGTGATTTTAGAACAAGATGGCGAGCCAATTATCCAATTGTCACGCATTCAAAGTATTCGTAAAGCACTTGAAAAAGCCTTGGCCAGTGAAAATCCAAAACTGCCGAAGTTTAGAAAACTAGCCCGGATCATGAAACCTTTTAATGTTGCGACTCATGTGAGTTTCTTACCCAGTGCTCGCCATGGTACAAGTATGATGGAATTAATCACCCTCGATACCCCAGGCCTATTAGCCAAAGTCGGTGATACGCTCTATCGTTGCAACGTGACATTATTAGCAGCCAAAATTACCACTATTGGCGAACGTGCAGAAGATTTTTTCATATTACAAAACCAAAGTGGAACGGCCCTAGATGAGCCACAACAGCAACAATTATCTGATGCGCTAACACTGGCGTTAAAATCATCTAACTAATTTTAAACCATAAATTTACGCTACTAATCATTTAATACCGGGAGAAAACAATGGAGGCTTTACGCCAACGCATTGAAGCAGCATTCGAAACACGTCAAGATATCTCACCTTCAAGCGTAGAACCTAGTGTTCGCGCCGATGTTGAAACCGTGATCAATATGCTCGATAAAGGCCAAGTACGCGTTGCTGAAAAGATTGACGGAGAATGGCATGTACACCAATGGCTTAAAAAAGCCGTACTCCTGTCTTTCCGCATTTTTGATAACGGCGTGATTGAAGGTGGCGACACCAAATATTTCGACAAAGTTCCGCAAAAATTTGCCGATTATGATGAAGCCCGTTTCAAAGCAGAGGGCATTCGAGTTGTGCCACCAGCAACGGTTCGCAAAGGCTCATTTATTGGTAAGAACACGGTATTAATGCCATCTTACGTTAACCTTGGTGCTTATGTTGATGAAGGCACTATGGTTGATACATGGGCCACTGTTGGTTCGTGTGCGCAGATAGGTAAAAACGTACACTTGTCTGGCGGTGTTGGTATTGGCGGTGTATTAGAGCCATTACAAGCAGGTCCAACCATTATTGAAGACAACTGTTTTATTGGTGCTCGCAGCGAAATCGTTGAAGGTGTTGTTGTTGAAGAAGGCAGCGTAATTTCAATGGGCGTTTACATTGGTCAAAGCACGCGAATTTTTGATCGTGAAACCGGTGAAGTGCATTACGGTCGTGTTCCAGCTGGCTCGGTTGTCGTATCAGGTAACTTACCATCAGCGTGTGGCACATACAGCTTATATGCAGCGATTATTGTCAAAAAAGTTGATGCCAAAACCCGCGGTAAAGTGGGTATCAATGAACTATTGCGTATTGTTGATTAATTATATTATCCAACGATAATCTAAAAAAGGCTCCTAGGAGCCTTTTTTGTTGCCATAAGCACTATGAATCCTGTGGAATGTTATGACTTTTATGAGGTCCTGAAACAGCGTTATATTGAGTCATCTCACAATGACGTTATCGATTGAGTAATGCTGCCGCTAAAATTCGCCAGGTCAACATACCAATAACTTGTTGCTTATCATTCTGGACGATTAAATAGCTGGCATTAGTTTTTTCCATCGTCAGTTTGGCATCATTCAAAATGGTATGATCGATAATCATATTCATTTTATGCACCATCACTTGATGTACACGTTTATTCAGTAAGCTTCTATCTGCTGCACGTTCTGCTGCGGTATTTAAAAATGGACTGTGCCAAAAAGCTAAAACATGATTATCAACCACGCCTATTGGGCTACGATTTTTTTCAGATAATACCACTGCAACATCCATTTTAGCTTTTTTCATCATAGATTCAGCATGTTCAAGAGTATGATATTCCTCTAAAAACACAACTGGGGCTAATGACAAACTGCTAACATACTCTTCTTCTTTGAAGTCTTCGACAGCCAGAATATCAATACATGCATCCACAACAGCGGCATCAAAGACTTTCCCTCTGCCTTTTAATAACTCTTGGGTTAACACTTCCATTCCCAACGATGGGCGATAAGGTCGATGGCTAAGAATCGAATCAGCAACGTCGGCGACAGCAATGATCTTGGCCTCAAGTATGATGTCATCCGCTTTTAATCCTTTGGGGTAACCAGAACCGTCTAAGCGCTCATGATGTTGAAGGATCATTTGCTTAATAGGCCAAGGAAACTCTACTTCATCAACAATTAATGCGCCTTGCTCAGGATGCTGCTTAACCAAACCAAACTCAGCATCGCTTAACCTTGAGGGTTTAGATAGAATCTGGCTTGGAATGGCCAACTTACCGATATCGTGGATCAATGAACCCAATTTTAATCCTTCCAATACTTCAGGTGTTAAGCCCATTTTCTCGCCAATAAGATAGCTTAACTGCGCAACCGATTTTTGGTGACCCGCGGTATAAGCATCTTTTAATTCTAGCGCTTCTGAAATGGCACCAATCAACTGCACCAAAATGAGGGTCATCTTTTCTTTTTGCATTTTAATAATGCTAGATTGCCTCGACACTGCTTTCATGGTGCGTGGCAATTCGACGCTGTGCCACAAAATAGTCGCAAAAATACTTAACGATTTGGCGTCTACTTGGGTATAAGGTTTGTCACGATTGCCAACGCCGATAATGCCAACGAGTTTTTTGCGATAATGAATGGGCACACAAAGATGATTACTAAAGGCAAAAAAACCTTGTTGTTGTGTGCGGTTCTCAGAAATACTGGCTAACTCATTGTGCACCGTCGATTTACGGGTTTGGATGGTTTCGGCCCAAATACCTGAATCAGTTTTATACGTTTGTTGTTTGGTAATCGTAAAATAATCACTAACGTTTTCACTCCATGTGGTTCGCACAATTTGATTGTTTTTTTCATCAAATATATGCAGATAACCTACAGTAGATTGTGTCAATGAAAGTGCCTGTTTTAATGAAATAGCAAACACCATATCACCACTGGCATTAATCACTTCTTCGATTTGATTAAGCCAATCATCACTAGACTGAATCGCTTGATGATAATCAGGATGTAAATCTGATAACCATGCTTTATCGAGTTCGATTTCTATAAAGGTAATACACCAATGCTCGCTGCTTTCTTCTATCGGGGTAACTGTAGCTTGTAGTGCATGACCGTTGTCATCAACAAAATTGATCAGTTGTGAAGAAAGATGATTGGTAAGATCTATTTGATCATGGGTAAGCATTGAAAAAGCATTAGACAACGGTTGCTTTAGAATGGCTGATATGGGTTTTTTGACCAATTTGTATAACGGTTCACTCAGCTTAATTAATTCAAGCCTATCATTAAGAATGCCCCAACATAACCCAACTGTTTTGGGTAATTCTGAAGGTTTTAAGAAAAAATCAGCTTTTTGTAACATCCAGTTCCCCGTTCTTATTTATACAGATCTAACATATCAATACCGTTTGAATATATCACAGTAAATCTAAAAATAGACCATTAATACAGCAGCTTGCTCACAGCTACTTATTCTAAATAAGATAGCATCATTGGATTTAACGTCAAATGATGCATATCAGTACACTTTAAAACACGACTGTTTTATTACCGTACACCACAACTTGTTCATTTAATACCAATTGCAGCGCTTTACTTAATACGCTTTTTTCAACATCACGGCCATTATGAGCTAATTCTTCTGCGCTATAACTGTGATCAACTGAAATAACATCTTGTTTAATAATCGGTCCTTCATCCAAGTGATTATTCACAAAGTGTGCTGTTGCACCAATAATTTTAACACCACGATCCCATGCTTGCTTATAAGGTGATGCACCAATGAATGCTGGTAAAAAAGAATGATGAATATTAATAATTTTATCCGCAAATGCTGTTACAAACTCAGGTGTTAATACTCGCATATATTTAGCGAGTACAACAAAGTCCGGATCATAAGGTTTTATCACTTTAAGCATCGCTTGCTCATGTTCTTGACGATTTAAGCCTTCATGACTGACATAATGAAATGGGATATCAAACTTTTCAGTTAATGCCTGCAACACATCATAATTGCCTACCACAGCAGCAATCTCAACATCTAAGCCACCATAATAAGATTTCATCAGAATATCGCCTAAGCAATGAGCTTCTTTTGTCACCATGATCACGATACGTTTTTTACCCATATCAACGAGTTTCATGTGATTTTGAGCTGGCAACACTTCACGTAATTCATTCAGTAAGCGTTCATCATCAAACACCCCTTCAAGCTCGGCGCGCATAAAAAATCGGCCTTGTGTGTGGTCAACAAATTCGGTGTTTTTAATAATGTTTAATTGATGAGCAAAACAGACGTTGGTGATTTTAGCTATTAACCCCTGAGCATCAGCACAATCGGTTATTAGCACTTTACGTTGTAAATTAGCTTGGGTAATAATGGTTTTATCTTGATGGCTCACGCGTACAACTCCTCTTAAAATACTGTTTTACAGTGTGCCATTTAAAAAGATTTTTAGGTGATGTTTTTAATGATAAATTCTCATAAAAGATAAATAATCTTGCTTTATATACAAAATTCTCAAATATGTATAACAAGTTAAGCAACAACTATTATGGCTTAATGGAACAACCGTTGGTACTAACGCCGAGAATCTAAATATTTTTGCAGTAATTTACGTAATGTTTCAGCCTTAGTGCCATAAACAACTTGTACACCTTTACCCATAACAACCACGCCTTTAGCGCCTAAGCGCATTAATCTAGCTTTATCGATCAGATTTGCTTGATTAACACTAATACGTAAGCGTGTTAAACAAGCATTAATCTCGACAATATTCTCGCGTCCGCCCAATGCAGAAATCATTGCCCGTAAGCTCTCTTTAGGCTCAGCGGGTAAATCACTTTGCTCTAATCGGCCAGGCGTTTTTAGATTGAACGCTAAAATACTGGCCCTAAAAATTGCATAATAGATTATTGCTGTGAGCGGACCCAATATCCAAATCCACTGAGTATTAGCAGAGCGCGAAAACAATAAGGTAAAATCTACCAACCCATGAGAGAACACAATGCTGTGATGAACGTCTAGTAGAATACACACGCTATAAGCAATTCCCGTGAGTAATGCATGTACAATAAACAGAATCGGTGCGATAAACATAAAGGCAAATTCTATCGGCTCTGTCACCCCGGTTAACCAACTGGCTGTCGCCGCTGATAACATAATCCCCGCAACTCGGTTACGTTCAGACTTATCTGCACAACGCCAAATCGCTAAGGCAGCTGCTGGTAAACCCCACATTTTAATCAAATAACCACCAGCAAGATTTCCCGCCAATGGATCGCCGGCCAAATAACGAGCCACTTCACCTCGAACTACAGTCCCCTGGTTAATGTACTGTCCGACTTCAAGATAAAATGGGGCATTCCAAATGTGATGTAATCCTAACGGAATTAATAAACGTTCGACCGTGCCATAAACACCAAAAGCAATCGCGGGGTCTTGGTATACAGCCCAATCAGAAAGGAGTTCAATAATATGCGATAAGGGCGGCCAAACATGCACTAATAGGTAAGCAAGTGCCATAGACAGCGGAATGGTAATTATTGGAGCACTGCGACGACCTTCAAAAAAGGAAAAAATAGCAGGTAATTTAACATGTTGACTAAGATTGACAGCTAAACATGTCATCGCGCCGACTAACATGCCGCCAGCGATACCAGTGTCAATTGTTTGCATGCCCCAGAGAGGACGAGATACCAGACCATAAATATTGGTCAGAGCTCCCATTGTGGATAAAAACACTCCAAAACCAAAGACGGCTGAAAATGCTGCAATGCCTTGATCACGACAAAAACCAATCGCTATCGCAACACTAAACAACAAAGGCATCATGGTAAAAACCAGATTGCCGACCGCAGAAAACACCGTATTTAATTCTGCAGGAATAAATGGTAACGGGTTAACGGTTAACCCTAACATCACCCCTGCAGCAGGCAAAATAGCAATAGGTATGAGCAGAGCCTGACTTAGGCGCTGTGCGAATTTAAACCATTGTTGCGTAAAAAAACTTACGCTGCGTTTACCGATGTGACGGCGTTGTGCCAACTGGCTATCCATGTTTTAGCTTCTATTTCGGGTTCCATTGTTTCACAGGCGTCAATTTCTAATCGTTCTGTCAGCGGTTTAGCGCCCAACTCGGTTAACAATTCATCAAATTGTTTTATCGCCCCACAAAAAGTTTCATAGCTCGAGTCACCTAAGCCAATTAGGCTGTATTGTAATAATGGTAAATACGGTGCGCTGGATTTAAGTTCACTAAACCAAGGAGAAATATCTTCGGGTATATCCCCTTGCCCCGTGGTTGATGAAACTACAATTAATAGCTCATCTTGTGGTGGTACAAAACCAGATAATTCATTGGGTTGCCAAAGCTTAGTCGTAAAGCCTAATTTTGCAATCGCCTTAGTCACTGTTTCAGCAGTAAATTGTGCGCTACCATAAACGGTACCAAAAACAACATTGACCTTTTTCATGGTATACTTTCCTCTTAAATGTAATACGTTATAAAATACCTTGAGTCTTAGTGGCTTACCTTACTGTATTGTTTGAGTCTCTCGCAAGTGTCTTTTATTATGTAATGTAAATCGTTATGGTCAACATCGGTTGGCTCAAATGAAATAGCGTAAAAACGGAATCAAGACGATGCGACAAGTGAGCAGAAAGCGAAGACTAAAACTACAACACAAATTCGCCCACATTCGTCGTAACTATTATTTCCACATCGAACAACAGCAGCACGAACCCATACCGCATATCCCCGAATTTGAAAAGCTTAAAGCCTTGCTTGCAGACCGAATGAATTAACTTAATAACATACTTGGCATTGATGATAATTGATCATCATCCCAGCCAAATGCGTTAAAAACAGTCAACCATTCAGCTTCTAACTCAGTTTCAATATGCATTGATTGCTGAGTTACTGGGTGTACAAACTGCAAGCTTTTTGCAATCAACCACAAACGGTTAATAGTAAAATGTTCGCGAAAGAACTTATTTTGTTTACCATCGCCATGGGTTGTATCACCAACAATTGGATGACGTAAATGTGCCATATGACGACGTAATTGGTGCTTGCGGCCAGTATGAGGGCTTAATCTTACCAAGCCATAACGACTAGTTGGGTATCGACCTGAACTAAACGGTATTTCCGTATTCAATAATGGTTGATAATCCGTCACGGCATCTTGAGCAGCCTTGTTCGGGTCCACATGTTTATCGCCTAAATCATCAAACTCCTGTTTTAGGGCATAATCTAGCGTGCCAGACTCATGCATATTGCCACGAACAATGGCTAGATAATGCTTCTTAATACTATGATCAGCAAATTGCTCACATAATGCACGAGCCACCTCACTCGATTTGGCAAACAGTAATACTCCAGATGTAGGTCTATCTAGGCGGTGCACCGGAAAAACATGGCAGCCCACTAAATCACGAGTCATCTGCATCGCAAAAAATCGCTCCCTACGGGCTAAATAACTACGATGAACCAATAAACCTGCAGGCTTATGGATAGCAACTAGGTGCTCATCTTCAAATAGAATGTCGATATAGGGAGGGTGTAAGTCATCGTCTAATTCGGTATCTGCAGTAGCGTTCTCATCAATATATTCCGAGCCTATTTGTTCATATAAGTCATCGTTATCTAATGAGTATTCAGCATCGTTTTCTTTTGAGATCATGTGTTATCACTTTACTTATTATGTATTGGCCAACTCAGAATCGGCTTAGTTTGTTTTGTTATGTGGTGGCGTTTGTTGCTCGCTTAACGCTGACTGAGCAAAGTATCAAATTGTTGTAATTGAGCAATCAGAACATCCCCATAGTGCATACCTTGCCACACATGCTCAGCCATGGGCGCTAAAGCCATATTGGTCGGCAAAGGCTGTCGTTGCACAACTAACTCGGTCATCTTTGGAATAAAAATAAACTGCAACCATTGCTCAAATGCCATTACATCGCAGCTAAATGGTGCCGTACTCGTTAAAGCAGATACCGGAGGTGAGGTATCAGACCACAACTGAAATCCCTTAAGCAATTGTTCTAATTTAATTAAATAATTATGGCTGGCTAAATAAAGCATAAACATGAACGACAATATAAAGGCTAAGTCGGAGTATGATATCATTTAGCCCATTGAATACCCATCCAACTTCTTTGATTTAGTGACGACCCCATGACCGAGATAACCACCTTAAGCCAGTTTCTGACGACCGCAAATACTCAATTTCAAATATACGATTTAGGTCGTCGAGTGCAACATATCGATATGTTAGCTTTTCAGCAAATTGACTCTTTACTGGCGCCGTATCCTTATCCCATTCAAGGCCATGCGCAGTTTGCTATCGTTTTTTGGCAACAAGAGCAATTACCCTATATTTGGTTTGTAAAATTACCTTTAGATGAACAAGGTTTATTATCTCCTGCGCCTCGAACTCAGTTTATTAAGATGATTTTAGAAGCCCTGGGTCGTAATCCAACCCAAGCATTAACTGATGCACAGCAAGAACAATTAGCCAATCATCCTTTCAGCTTTAAACCTAACCAACACAAACTGGCGTTATTTAATGCATTGGTCAGGCTTCAGCTTGGTCAACCAGCATCGAGTCAATATGAATTTGCTACGCAGTATTTGTCTGGCCAAGCAGCGCAAGACACATGGCCACAACTGGGTTTACAAGGTTTAGCCGATATTTGCGTTCGCGCACATCAATTCAACCATCTTGATGACATTATAAATGCACTTGATAATGCACCTATTGAAGTGCAAGCCGCCCTTTGCCAATGCTTAGAACACATTAATATTGATAAACGCCTTGCCGAACACTTATTTAATCAATTAGAACAAGCTCAAGATCATATAAAAGTGATGTATTTAGCGGCATTAGCATCTGATGTTCAATACAGTATGACAGCGATTAACCAACTCAATGAACAACAACATTTAGACGACAACACGCTAATAACAATTGCAGCACGTAACTGGTTAGCGTTAAAAGATGATGCCACTCGTAAACACTATTTAGAAGCGCTAGCAAAACAGCCACAGCACTTCTTTAATCAAGTATTTGCTGATATCGTGGCAATACCTAGCTTACGTTCTGGATTATTAGCCGACTTAAGGCATCCTGACAGAAGCGTTCAATTAGCAACCGCGATTGGCGGATTATTTAGAGCAACCAGCCTATGATGACTGATTTTTTATTAATTGTTGCTTTAGTTGTTGTTGCTGCTTTTTTTTGGCAACTTCGACAAATGGCAGAGTTAAGCCGAACGATTACAGAGCAAGCCTGTAAAAAACAAAACGTACAACTACTCGCTATTGCGATGGAATCGGCCCGTCCAAGTATTGGTGGCAGTACTGGCATTTGTTGGAAAGCAACATTCATGTTCGAATTTAGCACCGATGGCATTAACCAATATCGAGGCCATATTTTAATGCATGGTAATCGAGCAAAAAAAATCGAATGGCCCATTTTCCCAGAACCAGAATGGATGGATGCTCCACTGGCCAGCGGTAAATTTGGCAGTTGTGGAAGCAGTAAAAGCTGTGATTCAGGTAAATGCCATTAAAGCAGTTCTACTTTTTAGGCAAAATAACTAAGAAATGATATAAAAAAACGCTATTTTTCAAAAAAATAGCGTTTTTTTATTGCCCCAAAATGCAATTAAGTTTGTGGATTGTTGAGGATTTTATAATCGCTGTAGGTAACAGTTTGAACACTGTCGAGTGACTTAAAAATTGCCGCTGTACCCATTATAGTGGTTGATGTATGAGCTGGCATCACTAATCCCTCAAACACATCAAAACTTAACTCTAATTCAAATTTAGTTAAAGTAACTGAAAACGCAGGATTTATCTCGTCAGTATTTCTGATGATAATTTTACGTAAATGCTTGGATGTTTTATCCAAATAAAGCACGCCTGCTAATGAGTTATTGTCTAGCTCATCAATATTGGGTGTAAACGTAAATGACATATTATTGTCATCCTCACCGACAAAAACCAATGTCGACAAATCAATTAAATCAGAAAACGCTAATTCATAGCTAGTTTCGTCTTTATCTTCATGCAGATCTTGTTGACGCTCTCGGTATTCAGTTAAGCGCTTTTTACCAGGAGTATCACCATTTTCAGACACCAAACTCCAACGTTCAGTTTCAGGTAAGGATGCATTGAATTGTTCAATACGTGTCATGTCGGGCATCACTGTTTGCTGTGAATACTGCCAAAGCACCTTGGTACCGTCATTATTACTATTGAGATCGCTGAACGCTTGCTCAACCCATTGTTGTTGTTCTTCGCTCACGACTGCATTGGCGTTATAGCAAACGAATGAAAAACCAACCAATAGTGCAACTTTAAACCCTTTCATGCTATCTCCTTATACAATGGTGAGTTAGATGTTGTGTACTCAAATGAAGTACTCAAACCCTGCACATAGGCACTTTACAATTTGACAACATAAACACCATTAGTTCCACCGATACTGAAAAAAGCCAAAAGAAAGGCCGCGACAGTAACTGTCGCGGCCTCTTTATCTCTTGTTAAGCTTTCCAGCTATAAATGTGCTCCCTGCACCATCCATGCGTATCGCTTGCTTCCTGCTCTATCCTTGTTCAATCCTTGATGTTCCTTGTACAATTAAGTACTTTCCCTCTTACTCGATTATCCTTTTACCGAGCCTGCTCTATCCTGAGCGTGTCCTTATATCATCCATGAAATTCTTAACGTATCCTGTCGCAAATCATTTGCGTAGAATCTTGCATCCATTGCACACTATCATCCTGATAATGTTATAAAACTTGCTTAATCCGCTATTGCGTCCATTGAGCAAGCTTAACGTTTCATCCTGAAACTCAATATCGTCCGTTATTTCCATATACTTATGGTCTTCCAAGACCTCTTTACTACCTTGTAATGTTCCCGTCCTAGGAACGAGATAAATAATAATTCATTTACCTCTACGTAAACAGGTACCTCTAAATGATTAAAATATCTCACAGATAACACAAAATAAAATAATAAATTAAATCAATTAGTTACGCGTTGCGGAGAAATGCCACCCCATAATTAAGTGATTTGGCTCACATGCTTTGTGAGATATATCTCACAAAGCGTCAGGCAGAAAAGGTAAGCGCCAAGTTAACTATTAACATTAGATAAACATCGGCAACTAACAAACAGCTCAAATTCCGACGCGAACTAGCAAATTCGGTTTGATCTTAATTGACGTAATCTGAAAAAGTTCAGCTTAGTGGCATATCTGTTAATTACATTGAATAGAGCTATTGTTGAGAGTTTTTGTATTGAACCATTCTGGCGATAAACATTGAGATGCGCTGCATTTGTTATCAGCCGTCAATACCGAATAACATGTTAATTCGCCCAATAGTCCACGCGATGTCACTTTTGAGTAAGAGTAATATTTAACCTTTACACGTAACACAACCACAAGCGCTTACTGATTTAACACTTAATGCTTACTTTTATGACTTTAACTTAAACAAGAGTTAAATAGCGACTCATTGAAAAGTATAAATAAAGCTTATCGACTATTACTTCATTACAGAACATAAGTTAATTGTTAATCAAGCAAACATTCTTGCTCGATTAACAATAAATGGACTAGGGTATGTGCTTATCGTTCAGACACTAACAACTTACGACCTTCTTGAGCACTGTCAATGCCGAGTTCAATAAGTCTCATGACCAAAAGAGCCTGCTCTGCTGTTACTGGATTTGGGCTGCCAAGACAAATCGCATCGCGGATGCCTTCATAATATGCTTGATAATTACCTGGAGTCGTTATGATGTCTTGCTCGATAATCGCGCCTTTGTGTTTCAGCGATAATTTGCAAGAAAGTGGATCGTTCCCCCACCCCGGAATTCCAGGCTGCTGACCTGACTTAAGCGCATTTTCCTGCGTATCAAGACCAAACTTAGTAAAACTGCCACTAGTGCCATGCACGGTCATACGTGGGCCAGGGTTAGCAACCAATGCACTACCATGAAGAATTGCCCGCATTTCGTCATATCCCAGCACAGCATGAAACCAGTCGTCTGCGACTCCTCCATCACGTTGTTGGGCAAGGTCTAACCACATTGTTTTTGGTGTACCGAACAACTGCAGTGCCTGATCGAGTAAATGCGAGCCCAAGTCAAACCACAAACCTCCGCCTAGAGCTGCCGACTCACGCCAGCGCGTTTGAACTTCAGGCCTATAGCGGTCAAAGTGTGATTCAAAATGTGTCACACGGCCTAGTGAACCTTCCCGCAGCACCTTCTGTAACGTCAGAAAATCGGAATCCCAACGGCGATTATGAAATACTGATAGCTGTCGATCACATTGCTGAGCGAGCTTAATAAGCTCTTTACCTTCATCGGTAGTGAGGGTGAACGGCTTATCCAAGACGACGTGCTTTCCGGCAGCTAGCGCTGCTGCCGCTAGTGGAAAATGCGTCTCGTTGGGAGTTGGAATAACCACCAAATCGATATCAGCACAGGAAAATAACTCTTCGGGGGATGAGTACACAGGCAAATCAGGTTGGTCTATATGCACCTTTGCCGGATTGCTGGAGGATATTGCGGCGAGTTGCAGGCCCGGTACAGCCTTAATCAATGGTGCATGAAACGTTTTTGCGGCATAGCCGTAACCAACAATGCCTGTTTTGAGTATCTTTGTCATAAACTAATTCCTAACATGGGCGGCAAAATATAATATTCATCAATACCTAAAAAAGCGGCTTTATTTTGTGAATTTACCTTACACAACGATTTGCAGCTGGACGATTTAAATTATAGAAAATGAACCATCATTATTTTTATAAATCGATTTCTAACCAGCCAGATACGACTATATAAAGTATTGTACTTAATAAAGCTTCAGGCTGAAATTGGCGGGGCAGTAACATCGATATTTTAGCGTTAGAACATAACATGATCTACTCACAACTGTATTAGCGTTAGTGTCGATTAACACACCGAAGGCTTAGCAAAACATATCGTGAAGTAAAATGTATTCACCACGATTTTAGTAAAATCAGTAAGGGTTCGCTGATGTTAGGATCGTTGGCTCAGACATGGCATGTAGCAAAATGAGTTAGTAGTTTATCAAGCTTACTTAAGCTCTTTTTGCGACTGCAATCGCACAACTCAAATTCCAGAAATTTTTACGCCAGAAAGCAAAAAGGCACAACCTTAAGTTATAAGGTTGTGCCCGTTAACACTTTTGTCAGCAATCCGGCTGAAAGTTTGCTCCCTGCACCATCCATGTAAACATGCTTCCTGCAGTCCTTTTCCCTGTTCTCATTTCCTTGTCTATTTGTGTAACGCAAATAAACGCATGAGTTTCATTCCGTTGAACAGCCTATCCATTGGCTGAGCGATAAATCTATTCAATCCGTTGAATTTTCCCAGCTGCATCCTGCAGCTTTATCCTTTTTGTCCTTGTGTCGACTATTTACTGTCTTCACCCATCCTTGATTCGGCTATCCATTTGCCGAGCTTATGCCCTAATCCGTGAGCGTGTCCTAGTATCATCCTTAATATTCTTAAGCATCATTAGTCTTATTTCTCATCCTAAGAAAACCAACTGATGACCCGCTTTCGATAACTACATTCTAGCCAAAATAAACGCCGATAAAAGTCACTCAACTCCATTTAAATAAACATCCCACATGTCTGCAAAACGTTAAAACAGTGTAACCAGCTGATTTTAAAGGGTTAAAAACAATTTATAACGTTAAACACTGACAGCTTTAGATAAGATCCCTTACACACTTGTAGGATATTGCTTACAAAAGCGTGAGCAAGTTAATACTTCCAGGGTTATTTGCGCCATAAACGCCTTATCATTTGGCCAAACATTACCCAATCTGCCCATAAGCTGTATAGCGGATAAGTGAATGTTGCGGGGCGATTTTTTTCAAATATAAAATGCCCTAACCATGCAAAACCATAACCTACTACCGGCAACCATAATAACTGCCACCAATGTTGGTTAATCAAAGTGTTAATAATGATCACTAAAATAATGCTACTGCCAATGTAATGCAGTCTTCGACAAACGGGATCTTGATGTTGCGACAGATAAAATGGATAAAACTCTGCAAATGAAGAATAACGCTTAGGTTCCATTACTCACTCCTTATTAACAACTCGCTAATGGCATGCTCTGTTAGGGTTAGATTAATCTCAGTTTAGGCGCTAGGCCTTGCTGTAAAACAATATTTCGCCGTCAACATTGCCAATACTCACAGTGGCAATGCTGGTAAACTCTTGTTTAACGAACGCCTGATGGTGCGAAGGATTACTCACAAATACCCCGATGCCATCAAGCCCAGGTTGCTCATCACACCAACTCAATACCGCTTGAATTAATCTGGCACCATAGCCTTTGTGCTGTTCATTGGGGGATAACGCAATAAATTGTAAAACCCCGCATTTTTGCGAAGGAAGATGTTCTAAAATGCAGGTTTCTTTTTGCATTAATCCTTGAGTTGATTTCCATCCTGTTCCCAGCATCATTTTAAAACGCCAATGCCAATAACGCCCCTCCCCCAAAGGTACTTGTTGCGTGATCACACAGGCAACTCCGATTAAACGGTCGCCGTCAAATAGGCCAATCAAAGGTTGTTCTTGTTGCCATAACTCGTTTAACTCTTCACGAATCGCAGCTCGAAGTTTTTGTTCATATTGTTGATTGTCATGTTGGCCAAGTACTTCGATAAAATAGGGATCATCATGATAAGCGTTATAAAGTATTGAAGCCGCCACTCGTAAGTCTTCTGCCGTCAAATACACTGCACGTAAAGTTTCCAAGGTGTTATTGTCCATTATTATTCCTTGTTGATGAACTCGCTAAACTTAACTTAACAAGTTTGAAACATTGTACAAGTTTTGTTTACCCATTTTACTTTTTAGCGGCAGTGAGTGTCAGTTGTTTGCTATTTATCTCATCAAGACGGATACTAAAATTGTTTATCTAACCATCATAAGGAATGCGTCAAATGGACACTACATCAAATGATTTAAGTCACTTATTTAAGCAATTAGGGTTACCTCATGATCAAGAGGGAATCGACGACTTTGTTATCCAAAACAAACTTGCTAAACACACATTGATTATTGATGCTGATTGCTGGAATCCAGGTCAAAAAGCATTTTTAAAAGAGGCATTATTAGAAGACGCCCAATGGTCAGAAGTGATTGACCAATTGGACGTGATGATGCGAGCTAAATTGTAATTAACGCTTAATGTTTGATAACGTCACTCGGCAATTAGTGTTGTCTATAGGCTGTGTCGCCCCAGCCCACTAAGACGTCATCTCTGAACACAATTGGCGTGCATTCATCTTTGGTTGTTTTACCATCTCCTTCAGCCCATTGGGTACGATAAAACAACACTTTGATGGATTGTTCTGCATTATTTTGAGTCGACTTAGTATAAGCTTCACTAAAATCAGCAGTTCCCATTAAAGTTGTCACTTGATCACTGCTCATTCCCATAGACAATTTGCTCAACAGGTCACGATTTTTATCTTGTTGCACTTGCCAATAATCAGCACTTTTACCCGATTCATGGTCACCGACACTGATAACACAACCACTTAATCCTAGTGATGTCGCGCCAATTAATGCCGCTGCGATAAGTTTTAATTTCATGTTGCATCCTTTTTGTTAAAATAAAATCCACATTGTATTTACAGATCCTTTAAGCCAAAATCGTGCCATAAAATAATGCACTGATTTATATAGCTTTATGTTTTAACTCAACAAGAATTAGTTAATCTCACTATATGGAATTAAGGAATTAAACCAACAATGAGTCCAATTGAACAAGTGCTTGCCGCAGCAAAATCGATTGCTAACAATGGGCATACGCCCAGCTTGGCCCTGATAAAAAGCCGTTTAGGCAATAGCATCCCAATGCCTACCCTTATCCAAGGTTTACAACAATTTAAGGCATTGCCTAAATCTGAGTGGCAACATTTACCGGAATTAGCAGACATTCCATCAATAGCCGACGTCCCATCACATGACCAACCCGATCTTGCTCAAGTGATCCAACAGGTTATAACCCTACAACAACACATTGCTCAGCTAACCCAACGAGTTACTGAGTTAGAGCACCAAGCACAAAATAATATGGCTCAAAGCAACATAATCAATAATAAGGCTGACCAATAGATGTTTGTCACCGAACTACGCTTTGAATGTTTTGCCGATACGACTATTGAGACGGTAGAGAAAGCCATTAACGCTTTTCTTGAAGCCTTACGAGCTAATGGACAAATTTTAGGACGTGAATTTGCGGTAGCATTTAATGATGGTGAATTTAGAGTTCGTCTGCTGCTACCTGAAAAAACCAGCTTAGCAAACCGTCACAGTAGCCCATGGGTAAAAGTGACCTTAGCAGGCTTAACCGCAGCCAAACTATTGGCCCCTAGAGAAAAGTTTATCGGCCAAGACATTAATTCAGAAACTAGTAATACCGACACGCCTTCATGGCAACTGCTGTATACCAGTTATGTGCACATGTGTTCGCCACTGCGTAATGGTGACAATCTATTACCGATCCCTCTTTATCAACTGCCTGCTACTTTCAATGGCGATCATAAGCGCATCATAAAATGGCAAACAGAATGGCAAGCATGCGATGAACTGCAAATGGCCGCAGCCACTAAAGCAGAGTTTGCAGCTTTGGATGAGATAACTCGGACGGACAGTGACCTGTTTAGACGCGGTTGGGATTTACGTGGCCGGATAGAATATCTAACTAATATCCCCACTTATTATTACTTATACCGTGTGGGCGGCGAATCATTGCAAGCAGAGTTATCTCGCCCCTGCCCACGCTGCGGCGCTGAAGATTGGAAGCTAGATGAACCACTTTTAGACATGTTTCACTTTCGCTGCGAGCCTTGCCGTATTGTGTCTAATTTGTCTTGGGATCATCAATAAATGGAATTGTGCCATTGAGTTATCAGCAGATTATTTCCTACTACAAAGATTGTTATAAGGAAGATAGCGCCTCCATCAATCTTTGGAATGTGAACAAGTTTAAACAAGAAGATCATCTCATTCTTGAGGGGTAAGATGAACTAGGTACAGGTTTTTTACCTCGTTTACCTATCCCGCAAGAATTTGCCGAGCCAATGCTTAAACGAGTGGAGATGTATCAAAGGGAAAGAATACTGCTGTACGCACGATTTCTATTTGTCGGTAAAGTAACCATAAAAGGTGAGCTCAAAACGGTTGTCTCGCCGCTGCTGTTTAATGAAGCCACCATTGAACAACAAAACAATAGTTTCTATTTTTCGGCCCAAGCTGAAGACACTGAAATCAATGAAGCCCTGCTGCAACAATTGCTACCAGAAGATAATGAGCTATCACAACAGCTCATTAATGAAGACGTACATTCACCGTCGTTTTGGACGTCATTCTTTAATCACAATCACATAGACATTCATTCGCTTGAATTACTGAACTATCCAAAACTTGCCGAACACCAAGACATTAAAAAAGCGTTAACCCAAAAAACACCCCGTTTGTTACCTATTTCGATGCTACTTTTTGTTGAGCGGTCTTCGAGCCGTCGTGGTGTTCTTCACGAATTAGAAAGTATCATTAACGCCAATGAGCAATCGGCTCCCATTTGTAAGCTATTTAACCAAACGTTTGAAAAATGGGCTGTAAGACTCAGAGAGCCGATACTTAAATATGACTTTTTACCGGGGTTATTATCTACGCCACAAAAGAAAGTTATTCATATCGCTGCCAATGCCGATTTAGGCTGCGTGTCTGGTCCGCCAGGAACGGGCAAGAGCTACACCATAGCGGCTGTTGCTGCCGAACATATGGCGCGCGGTGAGTCGGTGCTTATTGTGGCCAATAATGACGTAGCCCTTGATGTGATTGCAGCTAAATTGGCGAGTAATTTTAACTTGGGCGAAGTGTCTATTCGAGCAGGACAAAAAGCATTTTTAAAACAATTAAAAGATTATACCGCGGACTTACTCGCTGGATACTTTAGCGATGACTTAAGCCAAAGCCCGCAAGCATGTGAAGACGAACTGAATAAGCTGCAACGATTACTGATAAAACTGGAAAAACGTTTCCTGGCGTTCAGTCGCAGGTCTATTAGCCGTGGTTTGCACCTACATAAACTTCAAGCACAACAATCAACATGGCTAAAACGGGTTTATTTGTTTTTTACCCAAGGGTCAATAAACCAATGGCATCGACAATGGGATGCGTTAAACACTATCAACAAGCACACTGTCACGCGGGAAACACTGGCAGCTGAATATCTTAACGCACTAAAAAAGAATAACTTAACCACTTTAGTTAATCAGCACCGTAAATCGCTACAGGCCTTTAACCAAGCTATTCGCAGTAGAACGTCTAGTAAACAACTCGCGTTATTTGAAAAAATAGAATACACCACATTATTTGCCGCATTTCCCATCTGGCTCGCCAGCTTAAGCAGCCTACACAGAGTATTGCCGCTTAATCGCGAAATGTTTGATTTAGTGATTATTGACGAGGCAACACAGTGCAACATTAGCAGTTGCTTACCTGCGCTATACCGTGCAAAACGTGTATTGATTGTTGGCGACACTAAGCAATTAAAACATTATTCCTTTTTAGCCAGAAGCAAACAAACTCAATTGCTTGCCAAAAATAATGTGCCCGAAAACAGCCCAGGTGCCATCAGTTATCGAGATGATTCCATCTTAGATTTAGCGTTAAAAACGTTAACTAGCGCGCAAGAGTTGGCCTTTTTAGATGAACACTTTAGAAGTAAGCCTGAGCTGATTCATTTTAGTAACCAGTCTTTTTATCAATCTAAATTAAAAATCATGCAACATCGCCCCTGCACCAGTTCAGGTCATTTGCACCTTCATCGTATAGCCGGCACTCGTGATGCATCGGGCGTTAACCCACAAGAAGCACAGAGTTTATTAGCAGAGATCCAACATCAAATAATACAAGATGCCCAAACAGGCATCACTCATAGTATTGGGATTATCTCGCCTTTTAGCGCACAGGCTGAATATATCGCCACATTGATTGAGCAGAAGATCCCTCAAACAGATGTCATTAAACACAGCATACGCGCAGCCACGCCGTTTGGGTTTCAAGGCGAAGAGCGGGACATTATGCTGATTTCATTTGCGATTGATAACGACAGTAAACGTGCGGCTGCGTATTTAAATAAAGCGGATGTGTTTAACGTCACCATTACCAGGGCACGTCAAAAACAGTTGATATATTTGTCTATTGACGACTCGTTATTACCAGAACACAACCTGTTACGCCAATATGTTACTTCTATAACAACCTTTAATGCCAAACACAGCATGACCACCGAGATAGACACATTTCAACAAGAGATCATTGAGGTATTAGCAAGGTACAAGGTAGATACTTGGGCAGGATATACCATTGCCGGAACCGAAATAGATCTATTGTGTCGTTATGCAGAAAAATACCTTGCTGTTGATCTTATTGGTTTTCCTGGGCCTTGGGCTAACTTTTTTGAGCTAACAACCTACAAATTATTTAAACGGGCTGGCGTTGAAGTATTGCCCATAAGCTACGGATTGTGGATTGTTGATAAACAAGCGTGCATAGATAAAATCACTCAAACACTAGAGTGTGGAATCAATAATATCAGCGAAGCATAAAGGAGGATGTTACGAGGAAGATGAGTGTTTGAATACTCGTGTTTGAATGCTCGTGTTTGCATTCAATGAACGCATTGAAGCCCCCCTAGAATGGCACTTCAATGCTTCATGCGGTTACTTTTTACGTAACAAATAATCCCACATGGTTTTAATGCGTTGCCAAATCCCTGGATGATCTACCGTATGAGGTAATTCCTCGACGGGTTTTGATGGCGGTTTTATCATCGGAGATAGGCTTTCTAAAAACTCGGTCAATGATTCGGCTAATTTAGTGCGCTGTTTTTCACCAGGAATTTCAATCCACACACTGCCATCGTCATTGTTTACCGTCAGCATTTCGTCGCCCTCGCCTAACACACCAATAAACCAAGTTGCTGGTTGTTTAAGCTTTTTCTTCATGATCAAATGACCAATTACATTTTGTTGCAAATTTTCAAAGTCATCTTGATTCCATGCTTGGAGTAATTCACCGTCACCAAATGATGCAGTAAACGGTAATGGCGCTGAAAAATATTGGCCATAAAATGCATGAATATCTTGGTGTAATTGAATATTTAATGCATGCTCCACGTTACTAAAGTCAGCGACATTGTCACGTTTAACAGGCTGCCAGAACACGGTATCATCAGTGTCCGCATTAAATGTACCTTGAATACATATTGAGTCTTCGCCCAAAGGATAATAGCGCGGAAATTCAGATAGCGTATCTTGATAAGATTTAAGATAATTTTTTATAAAGCAATCTAATGCAGATGAACAAGACACTTAAGCCACTCGTAGTTTATAATAAAACCATATTTTGACACGGAAACCGATTAGATGACACACAATCACGACCCTTATAGTGATGCAGCAGCATTAAAAGGCCTTACATTAGGCCAAGCAACTGCTTATCAAGCTGAGTATGACGCGTCACTGCTGCAAGGGGTTCCACGTAAACTTAACCGAGATGCTATTGAATTAAGTGGTGAACTCCCTTTTCACGGTACCGATATTTGGACCGGATATGAATTGTCTTGGCTTAATGCTAAAGGCAAGCCTGTTGTTGCCATTTTGGAAGTTCAGTTAGATATCAACAGTGTCAATTTGATTGAATCTAAATCGTTTAAACTGTACTTAAATAGTTTTAACCAAACTAAGTTTGACAGTGTCGAAGCAGTACAAGAAACCTTAAGCCGCGATTTAGCCGCTTGTGCTGAAGGCGAAGTGACCGTAAAAGTCATCGAACCTAAGCATTTTAATCTTGAACGAATTATTGATTTGCCGGGTACGTGTATTGATGACTTGGACATTGAAGTAACCGAGTACGAATTTAATCCAGACCATTTAATCGGTGGTACAGATCCTGATAAAAACGTGGCAGAAACACTGAACTCAAACTTATTGAAATCTAATTGTTTAATCACCTCGCAACCCGATTGGGGCAGCGTAATGGTCCGTTATCAAGGCCCTAAAATTGATCGTGAAAAATTGCTGCGCTATTTAATCTCTTTCCGCCAGCATAATGAGTTTCACGAACAGTGCGTTGAGCGTATTTTTGTCGACTTAAAAAAATACTGCCAGTGTACTAAGTTAACCGTTTACGCACGTTACACGCGTCGTGGTGGCTTAGACATCAATCCGTACCGCAGCGACTTTGAAAACCCACCTGAATCAAATCGCTTAGCCAGACAATAATCGTGATTGATGATGTGAACGATTCATCATCGCCAATGGTTACTAGCTGAAAAAACATGAAAGCCAACCTAAATCAGGTTGGCTTTTTTATTGGCAGTTTGCTGTGGCTCACAGCCTTATTTACAGCGCGCGATATAAAACCCTAAGTTGAGAGGTTATAAGCCTTTTCTATTAACTCAACGATGGTTTTCCTTAACCAAATACAAGACTTGTCTAACGCATGCTTAGTTGGCCAAATGCTGTACAAATCGATTGGACGAGTTTCAAAAGGTAGTTCAAGTAACGTCAGTTTAAACAACTCAGCGTAGTTTTGGGTGAAAATATAAGGGGCAATACCAATCGCGTTAGACTTGCTGATCAACGACAGCATACTTAATAAAGATGACTGCTCACTGTATAAAGTTCGTTGTGGCAAAGGTTCGTTAGCAATAATGTCCGCCACACGCATATTGTCGCGATGAAATCGATACATAACGTGTTCGGCGGCAAAATAGTCGTCTCGACTTAGATGGTTTTTTATCACCGGATGGCCTTGGCGCACCACACAGACTATTCGTTCTTGTGCAACTTTTTGGCAACTAAACATTTTCAGTTTTGGTGGCACGATATCGATGACCAAATCCACTTTTTGCATTTGCAAATCTTGAAACTGCTCAGCCTCAAAAACAGGTGAGTTGCGTAGCACCACCCTGACAGACAAATGCGCTAATGCGTTATCTAACTGCGGTTGTAACAAATCGATAACAGCTTCATTAGCATAAATGGTAAACACCCGTTTAGAGGTACTAGGATCGAACGCTTTAATCCCCATTAACGTTTGTTCAATGGTATCAAGCATAGGTTGTACAGTATCAAAAATATGAGTTCCGATGGCTGTTGGCTCAATACCACGACCGACACGAATAAACAATTCACATTCCAGAGCATGCTTAAGACGGTTAATCGCATTACTGACCGATGATTGCGTTAACCCTAACTGCTCTGCCGCACGAGTGATAGACGAATGCTGACACACAGTACAGAATACCCGCAATAAGTTTAAATCCAGCATGGGCAGTTTGTTATCGACTTGCTGACCTAGCTTATTGGTTATTTCATCACCCATGTTGGCTCCATCGCCCTGCTCTGTTTATTCCATGCTTTTAAAACAAGATTTCCACTTACTGGCTTTAGCGACATGACTAATACGTTATCCATGCCCTATACATTCACAACATAAATGCATTACCACCATTTAGCTATAGTTATCTTTTGATGTTTAGCCACTAAGATAAATTCATCTTTTTACATTTTATATACACATAGGGTGATAACTAATTGATGAAAAAATCCCTCATAGCCATTTCAATGCTAACGACACTTCCATTCACTGTATTTGCAGCTCAACATCAACACGACCACATTAGTGTCGACTATTCAGGCAAGCCTGCTACACCCGTTACGGCGGCGCATAATGCCGAAGTTGCAAAAGGCCTTAACTTTAACGATAAAACAGCCTTTGACCGCTTTAGTCGAAACCAAATTGCTGAGTTCGACCAAGTAACAGCTGACATTTTACGGGCAGAATTTAGCTTTATCAGTGAACAATTTCCTGACTCGGTTAATCCATCACTTTATCGTCAAGCACAACTTAATATGGTACCCAACGGTTTATATAAAGTGACTGATGGTATCTACCAAATTCGTGGCACTGACTTATCTAATATGACCTTGATTCGAGGTGAAACAGGCTGGATTGTTTATGATGTACTGTTAACAAAAGAAGCCGCAGAGCAATCACTAAAATTTGCTTTTGAACACTTACCAGAAGGCAACAACTTACCCATTGTAGCAATGATTTATTCCCACAGTCATGCAGATCACTTTGGTGGAGCGCGCGGGGTTCAAAACTTATATCCTGACGTGAAAGTGTACGGTTCAAATAATATTACCGCTGAAATAGTAGACGAAAATGTGCTTGCAGGTAATGCCATGAGTCGCCGAGCCAGTTACCAATATGGCGTAACACTGGGTAAAAATAATCACGGTATTATTGATGCAGCATTGGCAAAAGGATTATCAAAAGGCGAAATCACTTACGTAAAACCAGATTATGAAATTAATCAACAAGGACCATGGGAAACTCTGGTCATTGATGGCCTAGAAATGGTCTTTATGGACGTGTCTGGTACAGAAGCAGCAAGTGAAATGGTGACCTATATTCCGTCAAAAAAAGCGTTATCGTCGGCAGAGCTTACCTACGATGGTATGCACAATATCTACACCCTACGAGGTGCCAAAGTACGCGATGCACTTAAGTGGTCTAAAAATATTAACCAAATGATCAGCTCGTTCGGCCAAGATGTTGAAGTGCTTTTTGCATCGCATTCAGCACCGGTATGGGGCAACGAACAAGTAAACACTTACCTTAAAATGCAACGCGATAACTATGGTTTGGTCCATAACCAATCATTACGATTAGCTAACCAAGGCGTAGTATTACAAGATATTGGCGATGCGATCATGAATACTATTCCGCAAGAGGTTAAGCAAACCTGGTACACCAATGGCTATCACGGTACTTACAGCCATAATGCCAAAGCAGTTTATAATATGTATCTGGGTTATTTCGATATGAACCCTGCCAATCTGAATCCCTTACCCACAAAAAAAGAGTCGCTTAAGTTTGTTGAATACATGGGCGGCGCCAACAAAGTGGTTGAAAAAGCACAAGCGGACTTTAACCAAGGTGATTACCGATTTGTTGCCACTGTATTAAACAAAGTCGTGATGGCGGAGCCTAGTCATCAACAGGCACGTGATTTACTCGCCGATGCCTATGAGCAGTTGGGTTATCAAGCTGAAGGCGCAGGTTGGAGAAACATCTATTTAACTGGCGCACAAGAGTTACGCGTGGGTATTCAACCAGGCGCACCTAAGTCGGCATCGGCTGATGTGTTGGGTGAAATGGATGTGGCTACATTATTTGATTTTCTTGCCGTAAAAGTCGATAGCATAGCCGCAGCTAAACTTGGAAACGTCAGTTTAAATGTGGTCACTAAAACTAAACAAGGTGACGTTGAAACAACCATATTCGTAGAGCTTAGCCATGGAAACTTGAACAATATTGTTGTTGACAGCCCACAACCTGCCGATGCCACATTAACGATTGCCAAAACGGATATGGTCAACATGTTATTAGGTAAAACATCATTAAAACAATTGCTACAACAAGGTAAAGCTAACATGACCGGCGACAAACAAGCTTTTGGCAAAATCGCCTCAACCTTAGCGCAGTTCAATGACCAATTTGAAATTGTGCCATTAAACTAATCGAGTGACGGTATATTTACGTGAATGATGGGCTGATTGGCTCGATGCTAGCGGTTTTGGGATTGGCCGTGTCATGTTGGTTGTATTGATGTTACCTATGTTGGCAAGGTTTAAAGACTGACACTCACTTGAGTCTTAGCCAAAGCTCTGCTTTGGTTAAGACTCCTTGTATACATTCAGCAAATCATCAAGGCTTAATTGAGTACACGATAACGTGTTGTAAATGGAGTATGACTCAGTTGCCAAGGTAGAAGCTGCTGAGCTAGCCAACCCCAAAGTCACTGCAAAACGGTATTCTTCATCGAGTCGTCCCATCACCGTTTGCCAACTAAAATCGCTTGCGGCAGGCTCTTTACTATCAGTGAACTTCAGCTTTACTAGCTTATGTAACTCGATTGGCTTACTGCCATTATCAATCAACTGTAGCGGGATATGACACTGTTGTGAACGACTAAAATCAACACTAAATGACTTGAGTGATAACGCTAATCCAAGTCCACGCGCCTTAATGTAGGATTCTTTTACAGACCACAGATCAAAAAAACGTTGTCGTTGTAATTCCTCGGGCAATTGCAACAAGGTGTTGGTTTCTGCTTCGGTAAAATAGTGATTCAAAATGGGCACTATATCAGTACTGCTGCGCTCGCGTTCAATGTCGACACCAAAGTAAATAGCTTGCTGAGGACGACATACCCACTCGTTACTTGCATCTTCACTCGCTGGCTCAGTTTTTTGTTCGGCATTGGAAGCAATTAAAATCCCAATCATTAACCACTCACCACTGTGACTTAAATTAAAATGCAGCCCTGTTTTCGCCAACAAATCTGGTGTTAGTGCCGGTTTACCTTTAGCACCGTAATTAAAACGCCACTCATTGGGCTTTAGTTCACTATGCAGTGATAACACAGCCCGAAGCCCTAAGCGTACTTGTAAACCATTATTGCGTGCCGACACGCTCCTATAACGGCTCACCTTAACGACCTCGTCATCAGTTAACCAACCTAAGGCTAAACCCGCTTCATAATCAGCAGGTGATAGCGCCCCATTAAGCGGCACAAAATAAACATAGGGCTGAGAAAGCCCTGTTGATCGAGTGCCTGATTGAACAGCTAATGGTGTCGTTGATTGAGTTGCAGAGGACATGACCGACATTAAAAATACATAACACTCTATTAAACGATAATACGGCTAAATTACCGTAATAAGACCGATGCCGCGAGAGTTTTGTCAAATAAAACCCATATAGCGAGTAGTACAAATAAGCACTTTCAGCATCAAAAAAGTTATTTTCACTTTTACTGTTGATGATTGACGTTAATTCATCAACAATCACCACTATCATCACAACATCGAAAGCTTATACCTTCATGCGCATAGTCAGTTTAGTCATCATGCTATTGTTATCTGTACTCAGCTCAAACGCTGCGTTTGCTCAATGGCATCAAAAGAGTTTTGATGTAATGGGAACGCTGGCCCATGTTGAGTTTTGGCTACCCGACACTGCCGAGGCATCAACGGCAGATAATTTAATTGCCGCTGTAGAGCAAGAAATGCAGCGCATTGATCAAACCATGAGTCCTTACATCGCCACCAGCGAACTCAGTATCATTAATCGTGATGCCGCCACAAAACCCGTCACCATCAGCCCAGAGCTGTTTGATTTACTCACCGACGCACAAGATATTGCTAAATTAACCAATGGCATGTTTGATATCACCTACGCTTCTGTCGGCTACCAATATGATTACCGTAAACACCAAAAGCCCGACCAAGCAGCCATTAACAACGCATTAAAAGCGATAAACTACCAAGCGGTGACACTCGATAAGTCCACTTCTTCAGTTCGTTTTGCTAATACCGATGTCAAAATTGATTTAGGCGGCATAGCCAAAGGACATGCGGTTAAAAATTGTATTTCGATATTAAAAGATGCAGGCATAGAACATGCACTTATCAGCGCTGGCGGCGACACGACATTACTGGGCGATCGCATCGGACGCCCTTGGTTTGTCGGCATAAAACACCCCCGAGCTGACGATAAAACTGCGGTGCAATTACCACTTAGTAACGAGTCAATTTCAACCTCTGGCGATTACGAACGTTACTTTATCGAAGACGGCGTGCGTTATCATCACATTATTAATCCTAAAACAGGCGACTCAGCGCGCAATGTTGTCAGCGTGTCGATTATCGGCAAAAATCCGACCTACGTTGATGCCCTATCCACCGCCATTTTTGTCATGGGATTACAAAAAGGCATGGCGCTAATTAATCAATTACCAGAATACGAAGCCATCATTATCGATAACCAACAAACATTGCATGTATCAACGGGGTTACAACAAGATTAATCATTAACAATCTTCTCGTCGTCCCAGTAATGCTTTTGAGCCGGGATCCAGGTGGTTATTTTGATTTGTACTTATGGCCTGCGGCCACTAACGTCCTAGCGCTTCGCCCACACCAGACCAAGAGGAAACCAACGGCTTTTCCCTCTTTCTATTCATAAAAGAATTGGCCCAGCCGCCACTCACCGGAAGGTCCATATATGGCTATGTTAATTTTTCGGAGTTTAGTCGTTTGTTAGTGTTCCGATAGCCACTTGATAGATTCTTCTTGCATTAGGGCTCCTATTTCCACAACACCATAATTGTCATTTACTTCCAAATCATCTCTAGCGTAATACAACCCATATAGATGCTCGATGCCTACATTATCACCAACATATTTAGTCACATTTTCATGTAGATCAAAATTATCAATATCATTGAGCAGCTGCCTAAATTGAATGAATGGGTCGATTTTTTCACTAGCAATTAACTTTAAGTGATGTTTGATTATTAAATGAATTGAATCATCAAATGAAGGAAGTTGAGCAATCAGTTTTTCAAAAAGAGGTGAAACGATATCCCAACATTTAGGTTCTGCATCAATGATACCCAGTAACCCGTCAGAATAGATGCCACTGTTTAACTTATAATTTGCATAATTGACCAAATCATCAGTATCACAAGCACCAGCCACATACTTTGCTATAAAGTAATTTTCGTTCTCTTCATTCATCTTAAATTTGAAAACTCAATCTTAAGGAACACTAACGCCCGCATTTGCGGCTGGTTTGGAGTGCAGCGGAAAACCAGTCCGACAACATGCGCTTGTTATGTGCGGCCTTGATGCGAGGCATTATTTCCCATCTCTTTCATTAATGTGTTTCTGAGTTTCTTCAGGGACAACATCGGCATATAGAAGATCAAGTTCCTTGGGCTTTGAAATCATTTCATCTGCAATAAAATTAAGTACATGAAATAGCTTTAAGGCAATATCCCGACCATCTTCAAGGTCTATTTGTCCCGGGTGAACAGCGTTATTCCCTACCACACGAAGCAAATCCAAAGCTTTCTGTATTTTTGGGCTTAATCCTTCGGAGACAAGCTCTTTTATATCGTTATTTATGTTTTTTCCCGACTTACCTAGCTGCTTAAGTAGTAACTGAAGAGCTAGCCGAAGCAATGCTGTAGCCCCCTTTGGCGAATCAATAACAATTGTTGAAGCTTCTGTATATAAGTCTCGTATATCTTGCTCCATATCTTCATTAGGCGGAGCCACTGCCGTTTGTTTTGGGAAAACAATTTTTTCGTTTACCCATAGGGAGATCTCTGAACATGTTGAACAAGTTGCGACAGAAAATCCGTCAGGTACGAACTCGGGCATATGCCTTTCGTTCGCGAGCTCTAGTTCACTAATAAAAGCAGAGATTGCATTTTGTTGGTAGTCCTTAATTTTAGTCCGATAATCATAAAAAACATGACTAAGAATCTTGTTGGCAGCTTCACTCGAACTATCTACATCAAACCATGTTTGTTGAGATGCAATCTTACAATGCGGACACTGAAACCTTCCGCTTTTGAATTCTGGGCTTAAATCCAAAATTTAACTCCTATTTAGTTGGGCACATAACGTTTTAGTATTTATGCGTTGCGCTGTTTGCATGGCATAAATCGCTTGTTGGACTTGGCCGATGCCGAGTCCAGGTTAATTGGTACGCTTTATGCTAAAGGAATTTACGTTTTTTGAGGCTAGTTCTGGGCTGTAGAGCCGTTTTGAACTGAATATGTGGCTTGATTTGTTCGTGTCTCATTGAAATTCCCTTGTCATTGTGGTGTTCCATCACATCTTTTTAAGTCTAACTGATTCAATGGGGTTAATACACTCGATTGAGTCAGCATTAGGTTCCGCGCAGCGGCTTAGTTCAACGCCGCGTTAAGCGGACTAAAATTGTTGGTTATAATGTGTAGCGAAGCGGAACCTAACCAACTGTTTTAGTTCCGTTTTAAACGCCTTGTTATATTTTTTATTTTTGAACAATACTATTTGCAGCTTCTTGCATTAACTCTTTTAGCTTTTCACTTGAAGGCAAATCAGTCTGAACTTCATTAATATCTAGAATTGCGGAATACAGTTCAAATTTATAAAATGGATTTAGCCCAATGATATTACCTAATATAGCTGGCTCGTTAATTTTACAATTAATTATTTTATTACACATCTCGATACTATTATCCACACTCCATTCATTTACATAAAGAAGCAAGCCACAATAAGCCTGTAAAGCCGAAGTATCTTTTATGCCACGAAGAGAGCAGTTAAAACTATCTAGCATTGCATTTCCAAGCATATTAACCAGATAATATTCCTTTATTATTTTTCTGACATCGAAAATGGATTTACCACCATTTTTAAAGAATTTATCAAGCTCCCGTTCTTTCATCTTGAATTTAGGTTGTTGTAATATTCTATCAAGAGTACCTTTATTTAATGCTACAACTTTATCTAGTGCTAATTTATTAATTACCGACTTAGAATCAACAGTTGGTGAAAGCGCCAAGTTTAAATCTAAATTTTCTCTATGACGATAAACCAAATATGGGTGGAGTTTATCCGAGTTAAAATCGACATAAACAATATTATTTTTTTTAATATTAAAATGCCATTGTCTAAATCCTACTATATCGCTTACGTTTATAATGTTATTAGATAAAGCACTTGATATTAACTTGCCAATAATTCTAGTCGTATCTGTATTAGATTTATTTAAAGTAAAACTTTCATAATGTGATGTTTCATCTTTGAATGGTTTTACTGTTTTTAAGTCACAAAACTCATCATGGGACTCATTACCATTTTCATCGATAAACCTGAAATGCGGTTGACGTAAAGAAGAGTTTCGATGTCCTTTAGCTCCAGAAACAATAATTGCATTAGTTACGCCGCATGACGGGCAAGAAATATCAGCTCGAACAATTGATCTTTCTATGTCCGTAATGAGCTTTAATTCTTGATCTTGTTTTACGTTGTGACCAATTAATGAAAAGTATTGGAGTGCATCAACTTCTCGGAAAAATTTCTTACTAAATACAGTTATAGCCATAATTGCCCCAAAAAATATAACAGCTTATTAAAGGGCCAAATAAACTTAAAGTCGGCCGTTTAAGTTATTGATTAATATCATCCTACATTTGCTATCTTATTGAAGTAAAGCAATTAATTATGTCTAACAGACAAAAACAACCCGAGCTTGCGCGTAAAGTAGAATTAGCTTTCACTGGACAAAAAATTAAAGATAACAATATCAGATAATTATGATTTCTTTATTTTTAAAACGATACAACTAACGAACGAATTTTAATCATTTTTTAGCGTAAATCGATGAAAAACCATTATACCTGTACATAAAATCAGTACATGTCACATAAAAGTATTCATGCTGATTTTGTTTTTAACACTTTTGATTTTTTCAAATGCGCAGCTTCCGATTAAGATGCTCCTTTGTTCGAGGTGATTCAGCCGAATCCATGAGCCAATATTCTCTGCACTTTTGTGTCGATACACAGCCAGCGACGAAGAAATAGAGCCTCGGGTGTAAGCGCGGCTGTGACCGTCCATGACATGGACGTCATGGCCGAGCTTACAAGGATGTACTCGCAGCGTGTCAGAGAAGTGTTTGCACTAGAGGCGATTGAGTAACATCCATGCCAGTGCAATATCAACAATGTCCTTTGATTATCTTACAGAAAAACCAAGCTACACTATCGGTTGAAACGCGGTTAACGAATCAAGCATGGTTGCATTGCCTAATCCTTGTCCTGGGGCAATTGACGTAAACTGGCTTTGTTCGCCATGCAATGCCATGTAATTAAGCAATACGGTTTCAACCAACAAGTTAACGTTATTGGCCGACGGCGCTGACGCGGTATCCACTGATGCATCACTGCGCATAAAACCAATTTGTTGTTTTCTGGCCATTTGGTCGGCGCTGCCACCCATTAATTGTGGTTTACCAGACGGATTGTAAACCAAAAAGAAAGACGCACCTGTTGATGAATTATCGCCAGTCCATTCGCCTTTACCGCGCCCTTCCATGGAGTCATCGATACGGCCATTACTGGCAACAGAGCCATCACTGAACACGTATAACATTAACGGCATATTACGACGTGAGGCATATTCTAAACACGCGCCCATGCAGCGACCGGCTCGTAAATCTCTTAACTCACCGGTAGCGCGCTCGCCAGTGTGATAGTCAAACCCCCCCATGGTGACCGTACCCGCACCAGAAAAGCCATTCACCACTAACTTCATGATTGACGCGGTTTTTTGGAACTCAGACTCTGAGTCAAATTCATTAATACCAAAAATACCTCCTGGGCCGACAATATCAGGGTCTAACAATGGATTTAATGTTGATGGATCGCCAAAACGGTCGGCAAGATCGGCACTTTTAACATAACCACAATTAACCAAATCTTTAATCACATCACCGCGGGTAACTTGCGTGTTCACCGCCGCCATTTTTTGCGCGCTAATACGTTGAATACTTTCCATTACAGCCACGGCATCACGTTGCGACAATAAATTGAATAAATCACCTACATCCACTAAACCTGTTACGTCTGAAGGTCGGTCAATTTTAGTGGGCCGTTTACTTAAATCGATAAAGCTGGTGGGCGCCATCGAATTACCGCCTGAATCTGAATTACGCGACCCCACTAGCGGCATTAACGAACCGTTCGCCCCTGCTGCCGCAATGGCATACATTGGATTGTGTGGATTATTGCCCGTATCATTGTCTGAGCGATTTGGGATCACAGCACCGTTGATGCGTGATGCGGTATCTGACGAGACTTTCTCTAAAATCCCGCGTAAAAATGCTGAGTCAGAGTGAAACGCCAGCCCTAAATCAGTATTAATAAAATCAGACATTCCCGCATTGGGGTTCGCAATAGACGGAGCCATATCACCAGGTAAACCCAGCTTGTTATAACCAGCTGTGGATAAGAAATCTTGCTGGCCGCCTGCGCCGCCAACCAACACATTAGAGCCCGCAATATTGGCACCACCGGCTAAATCGAAACTAATAAACGGAATTTTCCCCGCCCCTTGTACGCTTATGCCACAAGAGTCTCTTAGTGCTTCAAGATCAGGCGATAACGCCGCATTGGCTTTGTTAGGGTTCGCAAACATGCTAAATAGCGATAAACCGGCAACTGCCGCGCCCCCTTTGTACAAGCCTGTCGAAATAAAATCTCTTCGAGTCATAGGTTTACGATGGTCAGCAAACAACAATGGACTGTCTGGATGAAGGTGCTTAGGTCTAGTCATTGTTGAATCCTTTTTGTGTCTGTATTACGGCTACATCCGTTGCATGCGTTAATCGTGAAACGGTCAATCCAACAACCGTTTTTATATGCTGCGCGGTTAATGGTATCAATCGCTTTATATATCGTTTCATACTGTCGCCCCCTATTGCACTAACATCACTGCACTGGCCAATACGGCTGCGCAACTAGACTTAGCGATAGTACGGGTGCGCTCGGCAGTACAAGTGCCACTACAAACCGACAGACTGGTCACTAGGCTATCAAGTTCGTTGTAAACCGAACTTTGACTTGGCTGACTTGCTAACGATAACGGCATAAGTTGGTTAATTAACGGGTTCAATAAATTAGCGCGATCAGTGGCATTTAATGCCACACTAGGCACGGCAGTAAAGTCCACATCAGGGAACCAATTACCACGAAGAGTGTTGTCTTCAATCGCAGTATCACAATAGGCAATTGCAAGCTGGGTGATGCCCATTTGCTGCGCTGAAATAAAGGTTTCGATATTTTCTAGGCTCGGTAATTGACGCTTAACGAGTTGGTAAGTATCAAAAACTTTGGTCGATTGTTGTTCGACGCCCGTTAGCATACTCATACTGTGATTGATTTCAGCAAAGTTACGCACGCCAACTTGGGCCGACTGAGTCGTTGCTGGCACCTCGGCAGGGGTAACAAATACCCCAGGTAACACCACATTGGTGTGTTCGCCTAATTGTTCAAAGGTTAAGAAAAACTCATCCTGACTGGAACCTTTCTCAAGGGCAATAATGGTACCCAGAGAAGATATTGAAAACGGCTCAGCAATCGCTTGGCTTGCCGATACAGACAAGTCCAAATTAGCATAAGACTGACCTTGAGCACTTTCTTTACCGTTAATACCAATACGTAAGCCTTTAATATCAAAACTGTCAGCAACAGGCGTACCATCAATGTTCACAATAGCTGCATTGCTAAATAAATAGCTGTAGTTATCAAACTGACTGACTTCAAACATGACGTAGGTATTGGGAAGATCAATTAAATGACTTATCGAGAATAGTAAAAAAAATTTTTCACCTACTCCAACATTATAGTTTTGCTGTACTTGCTCAGGTGCGAGCACCCGATTATAAATAGCCAATAAGCGAATGTCGCCTTGCCATACATGTTGATTTGACGCTTCTGTACCCAAAATTAGCGCAAAGCTGTCGTCCCAATTGGCCAGCGGCGCAATGTCTTCATCGACAACATCAATTAATTGACCATTAACATAAATACTGCGGCCAGCGGTGGCATTGTAGGTCATCACGACATGCTGCAATGTTGCCTGTAATACTTCATCGGCATCTGGTGTACTTAATGCCGGCTCACCATTAGTGTTTGACGCTTCAGTACGAAGCATAACATCATAATTATATAGGGTTTGTCCTAAGGTAAAGTTACGTGCATCGTCACCTGCAGAATAGGTCACAATACGGGCAGGGCCTTCTTGAGTTACATTATTAGGAGTGACCCAGGCTTCAACAGAAAGCTCACCAGTGGCAGTAATTAAATCATGCAACTTTTTACTGTTAGCCGTACTCGCTTGCGCTTTACCGTCAGTAAACGACAAGCCCCAACTGCCCAACCAATCTACATCACCTGTTAGGCTTAAGTTGGCTGCGGGTGAAATGCCTGACGTGTCATAAGCAATGCTGCCCTCACCTGTTTTAAATTGATATAAAGCAATTACGTCAGTTTCAAAACGGCCACCACTAGATGCGGTAATGCCATCGGTTAAACGTAATGACTTTGACACCACCATGTCTGGTGAAATCTCATCAAGTTCAATGCCATCACTGAAGGCCATAATCGCATCGCGCATTTCAATGCTGTCGTCTACACAATTGCTCCAACAATTATGAAACTCAGAACCTAACCGCACTACAAGCCTTGATTGCGCAGGATCATCTAAATTAATCACCCCTTTAGCAGCTTCATAAGCTTGTTCAATGTCGTTACTGGCAAAAAACGGCGATTGTGCAGCCTGCACGCCTTCGTTATGGCAAGACGCACAATATTGACTCACGATGGGATAAACGTGCTGACTGAATAAGCTGTTGTCATCTGGGAAGTTTTTACTTGAACCAGGATCACGAATAACCGGTGCGGTCAGCTCAATAGTATTGGCACTGCTAACACGTTCATCTGCCCATAATTTAATCCATTGAGTCATGGTTTCGCCGCAAGCTGAATCACTGGCGAGCCAACAATTGTGGCCACCAGCCACTTTGCTAACCAAACGTGATGCTTTGGGGTCGGTTAAATCAACCAATGGATTCGTGGCGGCATAAGCATCATTTACATCATTGCGACTAGCAAAATAAGGCGCTTGATTACCTTCTGTATGACACGCACCGCATTTGTCTTGGGTTGAAATATTATCCCACAATGATGTTTTGTATTTTTGAATATCAGCCGTTGCCGCCGCTGGGCCGGTATACACGTCAGATTGCGGGGTTTGTTGCGCAGGCGGATTTTGTTCAACATCCCCACCGCCACAAGCAGAAAGCCCCAAGAATAATGAGACAATAACGAGGCCTTTAGCCATTAAATATTTCACGGTTATTCTCCCATACAGTAGTTGCCAACTTCAGCAAACACGCGCTTAAGTTGGTAAGAGTTCTGTTTAAAAGAAGCCGTAGTGGCACTAATTTGTGCAATATCCGCTTGGCTTTCTGCATCTCGTAAACATACAGTTTTAAAAACTTTTTTGACTTGGCACTGAGCAAATGCGTTGCTGTTTGCCAACTCTTGTCCTAATGATTTAGCCCCACTACCTTGACCTGACAAACTGTTATCCCAACCCAATTTTTGATTAGGACCTTCGCGCCAGTAATTGTTCCATTTATCGTTTGGCGTTGCATAGCCAAAAGGAAAGCTGGTTGAATTGATATGATACTTACCTTGCACTCGAGTGCCGGTGGCTGGGTCGGTTTGACCGCTGGTGTTGTAAGCTATCGCACCTGCCTCACCGGTTGGATCTTGGTCACGGTTAAACTCATATTCATAATAAGCAAACGCTTGTGCCAGTGGATCCATACCACTATGACAACTTGAGCAGTTATTAATAAATAAACGGCTGTCACCACCAGGACTGCGACTCACATCTTGTCGAATACGATCGGTTGGGCGGGTGTTGTCTTTTAATGGCTCTAAATCGGTACACAAATGATTCATTAAGGTAAAACGGAACATGGCGCGGTTAGTACCTAAATAAAAAAACTCTTTTGCCGCTGCACGGCTCGTTAACACCCCTGCGGTTGCATCCGCAGGTAATCCATTCACACTCGATTGAGTGGTGCGCTCTAAGCCGTCTTTTAAATCAATAAATTGGTCTTCTAATGCCTGATAATGGTCATTATTGTTGCGGTTGTAACTGGGCAAGCTCAAACTATTTTTACCCACATACACCATGTCTGCTTGCAGAATATCTCTGAAATCAACATCGTCCCTAACCGCACCAATCACAGTGGCAGAATAGTCATTTAACGGCGCAAAAATGTCTTGATCAATATTGGTCCACGGCGTAGCGAATAATTTTAATGTAGTGGAATAAAATGCCGACGTTTCCATGGCGAGGTATGCAGCGTCAATGGGTTTGCCGTCATCCAGTAATGCTGCCATATTTTGCAATGTGGTTTCGGATGCTGGAACACCAGTTATGCGGTCGTGCAGTTGCTTTGCTTGCTCTAGGCTAGCCGCTACTGCATTGATCGAGAAAAGACCAAACACACCAAGTACTAATACACTCCTAAACGCCTTAGAATGCATTGTTTTTCCATAATAAGATAATAAGCTGAAGCTTTTTACCGTACGAAGTCGTTGCTTCATACTGTCTCCTTGTTAGCACTTGACTGCCTTACATTGAACTGACATTGATGTTTGCACATGATAAAAATCGAATTGTGCTGATTAAATCATTCAACGACTCACAATAAAAGTTTTAATTTTGTTAATTTTTTTGACACATACAGCCAATTACTTGACGTCAAAAAAAGTACCTACCCCGTCAAAAAAAAGTATTCAAACTATTTGATAAAAAGTATTGAAACACTGGCTCTAGAAAGCAATAATGTCAGGCGCCATCAGGTTTTGCCATGATACTAACAAAAAAAATAAATCGTTAAGGAAAACAAATGAGGCCGACTTTTGGCTATAACATTATGATGTTTACGGTAATTACATTGTTATTAGGATGTAACACCGAAACAGCAATTAAAGATCAACAGCCTGATCCTGTTCTGGTTGAATATCCTGTGGTTTATATTGAGCGTAATTTAACTGCGGTCGATCAAACACCCGCACAATTTCAATCCCTTAATCCTGCCTATTTTAACCCTGGCGCTCAATTACTCATTAAACGCAATGCCTTCGCTGATTCACCTGCGACGAATTTAACCGCCGCCTTATTTGCAGAAGATCAGCTGATTGATATTCGCGATCTGTCAGTGTCTGACGATGGCCAACAACTGCTTATGGCCATTCGCGCACCAGAAATCGATGGTGTTGACGACGATGAACAACCTAAATGGAATATCTGGCGTTATACAGTTGCTAGCCAAACCTTAGAAAGAATCATCACCAGTGACATAACAGCTGAGCAAGGCAATGACCTAATGCCTGCGTTTTTGCCAGACGGCAGAATTATATTTGCATCAACCAGACAACGTTTATCTCGAGCCATTTTGCTTGATGAAGGTAAACCACAATACACAGCATTAGATGAAAGCCGTGCTAATGAAACCTTTAATATCCATGTAATGGACCCAGACGGCAGCGCCATTAAGCAGTTAACCTTTAACTTAAGCCACGACTTTTATCCATTAGTACTGCAAAGCGGAAAGATTTTATACAGCCGCTGGGACCGTATGGGCGGCGACCATGGAATTAACCTGTACCGTATGAATCCAGACGGAACTGAAAACGAATTAGTATTTGGCTGGCATTCGCATCAATTGCCCCTTGACGGCCAAGCCGAGCCTGTTGATTTCATCAAGCCACAACAATTAGCTAGCGGCGAGATATTGATGTTGTTGGCATCACAGGATGACACCGCGATTCAAAAGCGCCCGGTGCTTATCAATATTGATGACTACATTGACGCTCAGCAAGCCACTGCCAACTCAGGCGCACAAGGCGAAGCGATTACAGACGCCACGTTATCGGAATTTAATTTCTCATTTTCTGCCGCATTGTCAGAAAACGGTAGAATCAATCATTTATACCCACTACCCGATAACAGCCAGCGCTTTTTAATGAGTTGGGATTTGTGTCGTGTTGTTGTAAATGACATCGTCCGTGCCTGCGGCCAACTCACCGCGGAGCAACTCGCTGACGATAATCTGATTCAAGCCGATCCATTATACGAGTTATGGCTACTCAATAATGCCAACAATACTCAACAATTGGTCGCCACCACAACTCAAGGCACAGTGCTAACCGAATCGGTCGTAATGCAACCTAGCGCACAGCCGAAAACCTTTATTGCAGACAAAGTTGTTGGTAACGAACTCGATTCACAGCTTAGCCAAGAATTAGCTGGCTCGATTCACATTCGTAGCATTTATGACTTTGATGGCGTTGACAGCACAACTAGCGCAGGCGGGTTAACTCTGCTTAGCGACCCGTCGCAAACACCCGCGGTAGATTTGCCAGCACGTTTTTTGCGTATCGTTCGTGGCGTTCCCATGCCACCAGACGATGTTAGAGATATTGCCAATACCGATTTTGGCCGCAGTAATAACCAACTGATGCGCGAAATTGTTGGTTATAGCCCAATTCAGCCCGATGGTTCAGTCAAAATAAAAGTGCCTGCTAATATCCCGTTGGCCATCAGTGTATTAGACATCAATGGTCAGCGTATTGGTGGACGCCACAGCCAATGGATCACCTTAACGCCGGGTGAAACCTTAGAATGTACCGGTTGCCATACCGCTAACAGTCAACTACCTCATGGCCGACTCGACGCCCAAGCCACTAGCATTAATACCGGAGCCGCGGGTGGTTCAGCCTACCCCAATGCCACTAGCAATATCATTCCTGAGCAAGGACAAACCATGGCCGAAGCCGATGAAATGGTGAATGGCCTTGCCGAGCTTAGCGACAGTATTAAATATCAAGATATTTGGACTAACCCAGTATTGTCTACCGTTAATCCAAATATTGAATACAGTTACAGTAATTTAGCCACACCAGCGCCTACTGGCAGCGAATGCTTTGAAAATTGGACGCCCTATTGCCGCATTCAAATTAATTATGTTGAACATATTCAGCCGCTGTGGGACTTAGCTCGACCCGTTATAGACGAGACAACTCAAATAATCGTTGCCGATAACACTTGTACCAGTTGCCATAATATCGTCGATGCCGATGGTGCGGCGCAAGTGCCTGCGGGACAGTTGTCGTTAATCAATTCACCTTCAAGCGATCAAGCCGCACACTTAACCTCATACCGTGAACTGTTATTTAACGATGTAGAGCAAGAAGAAGTCGACGGTATTTTAATCGACAAATTAATTGAAGTACTCGATGCTGATGGCAACGTGGTCTATCAAGTAGACAGTAATGGTGAGCTGATTCTCGACGCAGACGGTAACCCTATTCCGGTGTTAACGACAGTCAATGTGCCCGCTATTATGTCGACTAATGGTGCTCGCTCAAGCAATACGTTTTTTGAGGTGATGAATAATACTAGCCATCAAAATATGCTGTCGGCCGATGAGCTCAAATTACTCAATGAATGGTTAGACATTGGCGCGCAATATTACAACACGCCATTTTACTCACAGGACTAACAAAGCATGCCACAAGCAAATCCATAGGTTTGCTTCATGACTTTGCGATAGGGAATTATGCGAACATATTTACGAAATACCTTTTTGTTACTGATTTTGCTGTGCTTAAGCCCAGTGTTGCAGGCCGACGACAACCCAAGTTTGCGTATTGAGGTGCCCTTTATTGAGCTACATTCTGGGCCAAGTGCTGGCTACCCTGTGGTATCGATTATCGAAAAAAATGACATAGTCACAGTGCTGCTTAAGCGTACGTCCTGGTTAAAAGTGCAAAACAAACGTGGCGTTGAAGGTTGGTTTCATGAAGATAACCTAAAAGGTTTATCCCAAGATGGCCAAGCTATAAATGCGAACTTGATAACAGATCAAGACGTCATCAATCGTCAAATAGAAGCTGGTGTCATGTACGGCGATTTAGAAGGTGCCAATTTTTACAATATCTATGCAGGCTATGCATTTACCCCCGTATTTAGTGCTGAAATATCAGCGGGTAAAGCACTAGGGAGTATTTCTGACAGTGATGTATTTGAAGTCATGCTGTTTAGCCAACCTCTACCCGACTTAATCGTAGTGCCATACATTGGCGTTGGCGCGGGGATCATTAATACCGAACCCCACAGTGTGTTAGCCGACACCGAATCGCGTCGCAGCACCTTAATGAGTGCTGCGGTTGGGATTAAATATCACCTTGCACGTAATTTTTTATTACGGGCCGAATATAAACTCTCGTTAGCCTTAACCGACCGAGATGAAAATGAAGAGATCCAAACATGGAAAATAGGATTCAGCGTATTTTTTTAATGCCTTTGTTCACCGCTAGTACCTTAGCGCTGACCGCATTAACGCCAAGCTCAGCAGCATTTGCAGCAGACGATGCTCCAACCACAGTCAAAGCCGATGTAGAACGTCGAACGATGCTTGATGATGTGATTGATACTGAAAACTTTGAAGTGGGTATTCAAGGCGGTATTTTGTCGATTGAGGATTTTGAATCAAATCCTTGGATAAGTGCCCATGTGGGTTACCACATCAGCGAGCACTTTTACGTCAAAGCTCGCTATGCCCAAGCCAAAGCAGGTGAAACCAGTTTTGAAAAACTGTCTAACGCAGCCCCTTTGTTAACTGACGATGAGCGCGAATTAACTTATTACGGCTTAAACATTGGTTATAACTTGTTGCCTGGTGAAATCTTTTTCAGTAAAGACACGGTGTTTAACAGTGTCTTTACAATCGAATTAGGTGGCGGCAGTACCGAGTTTGCCGGTGACGAGCAATTTACCTTCAACCTCACAGCAAACTACCGAGTATTTTTAACCGACTGGATAGCATGGGATTTAAGCATGAGTGATTACCTGTTTAATACCGAGGTCACTGGCGCGTCTAAAACAACCCATAACCTGAATTTTGCTACGGGTGTGTCGTTCTATTTTTAATCCACCTCGATAGTGGTCGTTAAAAGAGACCATAGAATATTCGAGTAGCAAAAGTAAAACCAATAAGGAAATACAATGTTGTTCAGTCGATTTAGTGGTAAATGTCTTATTGCATTAGGTGCAATATTGTTGTCGATGCAGGTACAGGCGCTCACGCTTGGCCAAGCTGCACCCGACTTCACCTTAAAAAACCAACAAGGGACTAACCTCAATTTAGCCGAGCAACGTGGCGAGATTATCTTGATCAACTTTTGGGCATCTTGGTGTGGACCATGCCGTAAAGAAATGCCGCTTTTGCAAAAATTACAAGACAAGTATCAAGACCTCGGCGTTCAAGTCTGGGGCATTAATGTTGAACAAGAAAACCAAGCAGGCAAAGACTTTCTAGCCAACCTTGATTTACGTTTTCCGATATTTTTCGACCAAACCAATTCTTTGTCTAAGACCTATCAAGTTGAAGCCATGCCAACCACAGTGATTATTGATCGCGATGGTAATGTGCGCTTTGTATTTCAAGGCTATAAAGACGGCTTTGATAAAAAGTATGCTGCGGCCATTAAACAGCTGATTAGGGAGTAAATTGATGAAAAAAACCTTATCTCCTCGTATCACTGCTTTATCGCTTAATTGCATTGCGCTATTAAGCTTAATTACTTTGAGTGGCTGCACGAGTATGGGCATTGAGCCTTGGGTTAAACCTTACGAGCGTCAAAATTTAGCCGACCCCATCATGCGCTTAAATCGCCATCCAAGTGCCAGCATGCATATGGCTCACGTACTTGAAGGTCGAGAATCGGCCCGTGGCGCTGAAGGAACTGGAGGGGGGGGTTGTGGCTGTAACTAATTTGCTCAATAAAAGCATTAAGCTATTCACGGCATTACTTGTCAGTATGACGAGCTTGTCTGCCCAAGCTGCAGTGCTCGATCCTGATCGTGCTGATGTGTTGTATCACAGCTACGAAGGTGGCGGCATGACCATTGATGGTCCGTCAGTGTTACTCAGAAAAAAGACCTCTGAATCTGTCGCATTTACCGCATATTATTATTTAGACAGTATTTCATCCGCATCGGTAGATGTTATCAGCACAGCCAGTGCGTACACAGAAAAGCGTAACGAAGGTCAATTTGGGGTTGAATACCTGCATGACAAAACCTTGATGTCATTTAACCTGCGCCAAAGTGATGAAGACGATTATTTAGCCCAATCATTTAGCATCAATGTGTCACAAGACACCTTTGGCGATTTAACCAATTTAAATCTGGGTTTGTCTTATGGCGACAATGAGATTAAACGTAATGGTGATGATTTATTTGAAGAACAAAGCGAGCAATATCGTATCCGCGCTGGCATCAACCAAGTGTTAACCCGCAACCTTACGGCCAGTTTTAACGTTGAAGCTATCGCCGACAGTGGTTATTTAAATAACCCATACCGCACAGTGAGATACATAGACAACAGTGTTCCATCTGGTGTGGCTTATCAGGCAGAAGTGTACCCAGAAACTCGCAACTCGTTTGCAGCAAAGTTCTCGGCCAGTTACTTTTTACCTTATCGCGCAGCCTTGTTTTTTCATTACCGCCACTTTAACGACAGCTGGGAAATCACCGCCAGTGATGTAGAGCTTGGATATCGACATCCACTAGGCGACAGTATCGAATTAGAATTTAAAGTGCGTTATTACCAGCAAACTCAAGCTGAATTTTACAGTGACTTGTTTCCTTATCGCGACGCGCAAAACTACCTTGCACGCGACAAAGAACTCAGTGACTTTAGCGACATCACTTACGGGATAGGCATTACCTATCAATTACCAGCCTCGGTATCGTTTGGCTACACGCGTTCAGAAGCATCGCTGCAATGGGATTATATTGACTTTCAATACAATAACTTTAGAGACCCTACCGCAGATGGCGGAGTGGGCAACGAACCGTTTTATGGGTTTTCGGCCAATGTCATCCGTGCTTTTGTCAGCGTGTACTTTTAATTGTTCGCACTAACTACAGATAATTTTAACAACGTAATTGCCAAGGCCATAACTATGACTACCGACCGTAAATGGGGTGCTTTTTTAACGCGGTTATTCGCAGCAACGTTACTGATTGCTGGTTTATTTGCATTACCAGCTCAAGCTGAAGATACCAAACAAGGCAATGGTGCATTAGCCAGCGAGCTTGAAGACATTAAAAGCCAAGTGCTAAAACTCAATCGCGATTTATTTATTTTAGAAGAGGATTTGTTGTTTCCTGCCAGCACCCAAATCGCAGTATTTGTATCGGTTGATGTGGGGCGTTTTCTAAAGCTAGACAGTGTAGAGTTAAAAATTGACGACAACAATGTCAGTGGTTTTTTATATACAGAGCGTCAACGTAAAGCACTAGAGCAAGGTGGAATTCAACGTATTTACTTGGGTAATCTTAAAATGGGTCCTCACCAACTAACGGCAATTTTTACCGGCAACGATGCCGAAGGCCGCACTGTGCAACGCGCCATTAGCCATAGTTTTGATAAAACCGATGAAACGGTAATGATAGAACTCAAAGTCGAAGACAGTGAATCAAGCTATCGTGCTGATATCAAAGTCGAACAGTGGGTATTGTAAACAACAATGGCTGTTAATACTCAATCACTTAGCGTTAAGCTAGCTCATATCAGTAACCGACTCACACAAGGTTTGGGCTGTGCCGCCATGCTTTGCAGTTGCTTGGCACTCTTGCACATGACTGTTCTTCAAGCGGCAGACCTCCAAGCTGCAGAAAACGCTGTAAAGGACTCAGTGGAGGCAACGGCAGCTAAAACAGACTTAGAAGATAAGTTTTACCGCCAATCATTGTACTTTTATTTTGCCGGTGATTATGGCGCGGCATTAAGGCAAATCAGCCTCAACCGCCAGCGCAAAGGCATATATTCTGATCGCAGCCAATTGTTCGAAGCCGGACTTCAAGTGTCGATTGGCTTGCACGAGCAAGCCACCCAAACCTTGGCACAATTTGAACAACAGCAAGTAAATGCTTCGACCCAAACCACAGCGAATAACAGTACTAATACCAATAGCAGCAAAACGAAGTCAGCCACATCGCCAACTGAATTATTATTAATAGCTTTGTTGCAGCTCAGCGAACAGCAAATTGAACACGGCAACATTGATGCAGCCAAACTTACGCTAGGCAGAATTACCACATTACTGCCAGATTATGTCGAACAATATCATGTGTTAAATCAATTAGCTTATTGGCCAGATGCGCCACCATTAACTGCGCAAGTACAGCAATCAACATCAGAAGATGACCAGTCACCAACAAGTTCATCTGCCGCTTACATCGCATTAAACCAGGCGTTGTTGCACATGGATCAACAACAATACAGTGCGGCACAATCCATATTAATTGAGCTTAAAAGCCAACAATGGCAGCCACCCAAAATTAATTTTTGGCAGCAATTGTTTAACCCTTTTGTAGAACCCGACATTTTTGACGATAAAGATGAGTTATTGCCAGAAGTTAAAGACGCCTTGTTGCAACAACAGGCCGTAAATGATTATGCAAAGTTACTGTTGGCACAGTTGTATGTCGCCAATAAACAATACGATTTAGCCTATAACGAACTGAGCGATTTTCCTGAGCAAAGTCCTTATGCTGAATCCGCTTTGTTTTTATTTGCCTACTCGGCCCAGCAACAACAGCACTATGACATGTCATTTAAATTGCTCACGCTATTGCAGCAGCAATACCCCTATTCAAATTTAGCTTGGCAAGCCGCGTTGTTAAATGCAAAACAAGTGAGTGAGCAGCAATCTTTAGCCCAAGGATTAACCTTATATCAGCAAGCTGAACAAGTGTATTTACAAAAAATTGCTGATCTTAGACTGTTTTCAGAGACATTTAGCACTATTAACAATGTCATGGATTTTGCCAGTAAGACGCTTGCTCAACAAACCCCATCATTGGCACCTAAGTCTGACGCGCTAGAACTTATTCTTACCGAGCGTTTTAGCACTGAATCGCCTTGGTTAAAAAAAGCTTTAAATGACCCGCAATTAGCGACCGATTATCAAACCTTACTAAACCTAGATTTACTTAGCGATAATGTGCAAAAACAACAGATTAACAGTCAATGGTTAAAAGACACTTTAATGCTCAACACCAAGCGCCAAGCAAACGTTATTAAACAGCAAAGACAGCTCGCTTACACAGAGATGATTAATGCGCTCACCGAGCAAAAACAACGTATTGCAAAGATTATTGAACAAGCTGAAGCAGAGCAAAATGGGCAAGTGTTTGCCGACCAAAGCCAGCAGCAATGGATAGACCGTATTGATGCCAGCCAAGCCACGTTAGCTAAATTGGCGACTCAACGTAATATCGACGATGAACAACAACGACTTGATAAGGTTAAAGGAGTATTGCATTGGCAGCTGCAGCAAACATTGCCACAACGGCTTTGGCAACATAAAAAAAGCCTTATGCAATTAACAAAGCAACTTGAACAGCTTGAACTACAAGCCAGTCGATTTAGTGCATTGTCGAGTAACACACGCTTATTGTCTGACTTTGAGTTACGTCAACAACAAACCCAAACCGACATTAATAGCATGAACCGTAATATTACCGGACTGCGTGATAAAACCGACCGAGATATTCGTGGCAAAATCAGCATATTTACCCAGCAACAGCAATATACTTTACAACAGCTGCTACTCACCACTCGCCATCAAATGGCCAATGTATTAGAGCAAATGTCACAAGCAGACACTGCGCCAATCAGTCCCTTTTCAGTAAACGAAACGGCGGTAAATGAATCGACTGAAAGTGATTCCACCGCAGGTGAGTCAGCTGCACAAGGAGCGCACTAATGTCAGCATCGGCTTATTTATCACGCGCATTAATCTTAGTGAGCAGTATTGCATTATCAGGTTGTTTTAGCAGCGGTCAAACTGAGTACGCTCAACAAGCCAAACGCACTAGCCTAGGTGACTTGGCCAACAAACGCAGCAACGAAACCGTGGCGAGTGTTGAAATGAGCCAAACTCAACGCAGTGCCAAGTTGGCTAATATTTATCAGCAATTGCTGACACTTGAGCCCGATCCTGAAATCCGGACGCACGTTGAATATCGCTTAGCGCAAATCAATACCGAATCATTTGAAGCCCAGTCTTATGCAGACCTAGATGATGAGTCGCAACCAGACAGTCAAGTGCTAGCTCAGTTGACTCAAAACGATGCGGCACTGCAAAAATTAGTTAACGAATATCAACAATTATTGCAGCGTTATCCGCAGCGACCTGAAAACGAACATATACAATATCAATTAGCTAAAGCGCTAGATTTACAAGGCAAGTTGGATGCGAGTTTGGCTGAAGTTGAGTCATTACTGCGACACTATCCGCAAACCGTTTATCTTGCCGAGCTTAACTTTAGACGCGGTGAAATCTATTACAACTTACAGAATTACTCTGCAGCGATTCAGTCGTATAAGAAAGTATTAACCGCTCAACATAATCAAAAATACCAATTGAACAGTTTATATATGCTCGGTTGGTCTGAATTTAAACTCAATCGACTTGCCAATGCCGACAAAGCATTCTTGCAAGTATTTGAAGCCTTAGTGGCCAGCCAACAAAGTAATAGTGATGTTGCAAACTTAACGTCCGACAACTTTACCTTTGAAAAGCTCGGCAGTCGCGCACAAAATTTGGCGATTGATACTCAAAGAGTATTGAGCATTTCATTAAGCCAACAACTGCAATCACAATCATTACTTACTTTAGTTAATGACAATCAATCGCTGCCTTATCTTGGTCTATATCAGCATGTATTATTTGCCAATTTGGCCCAATTTTTACTCGACAAAAAACTCGACTACGATGCAGAACTAACTTATCAGGCATACATCGATTTGGCGTCAGACAATATCTGGGCAGCTCGCTATTCGCTAGATTTGCTCGACCTTTATCAGCGTCAAGGCAAATTTGCAGCAATGCATCAGCTCAAAAATGACTATGTTAATCAATATGGTCTTAGCAGCACATTTTGGGTAAATGCCAACACAGCGCAGCAAGCAGAGTTATTACCACAACTGCTTAGCTTTAGTGACGAGCATAGCCGCCGTTTGTACGCCGATGCGCAAACTCAACTAGGCGCACAACGGGTTAGCGCATTCGCACAAGCTGCTAGTGCATTAAACACCTATTTACAATTGGCCAAATTACCTCAAGCCAGCAAGTTACTCACTAAAGATATTCTTAATGACGAGTACTTGTTTGCTGACGCCAATTTTGAAGCAAAACAATATCAGCAAGCCCTTGCCAGTTATTACGCCATTGCCTATGACGCTACAGCAACGTCTGCGGCCTTGCGCAAGATACAACAGCAATCGGCTTACGCAACAACCGTCACGGTACGTAAAATCCTTTCGCAATATGAACAAAGCCAACAAAACCAAAATGAACAACGCAATACTGATGATTACAACACACTCATTTCACAACGTAATCAGTTAGATAAAGAATTTATCAATCAGTACCCATCTGACAACCGAGCCTTACAGCTCGCCAGTAACGCCGCCCAATATTCGTTTGATGCTCAACACTACACAGACCTTAAATATTTTACTGATTTTGTATTACAAACCCACGGCATTAACACACTCAATGACGCGGCAAGCTCAGTGCAAACCGCAACGCCGTTGTCAGACGCCGCCCGTAAGCAAGTGCAGTTTGTTAGCCAGCTTTATGCCAATAGCTTGTATCAGCAAGAGCAATACGCGCAGGCAGAAGAGGGTTACATTTTAGCGCTGCAATACACAGACAAGAGCACTGACTCGTGGTCAGAAATGCGCAACCTGTTGGCTTCAAGCATTTATTTCCAAGCGCAAGCCGTTAAACAAACCGAGCCAGAATTAGCCGTAAGCCAGTTATTACGCGTTGCTCAAGCGGTGCCCGAATCAAAATATGCGGTTAATGCCGAACTCGATGCAGCAAACTTATTGCTGGAACAACAGCGCTGGCAAGAAGCGGTCGACGTATTAAAACCGTTTCAACAACGTTATCCAAACCATGAGTTTAGCGCGATTATTCCGGCCAAATTAGCCCAGTCCTACGAAGCACTTTCCCAATGGGACTTGGCCGCCGAGCAGCTTTTGATCATTGTCGCCAATGAAAAGCCCGGCCCACTAAAGCGTGAAGCTCAATACACAGCGGCGGAGTATTACTTAAAAGCAGGCGATAATAGTAACGCACTCAGCACCTTTAGAACGTATGCAAAAACCTACCCACAGCCGTTTGATGTGGCACAAGAAGTCCGCTTTAAAATGAGTGAGTTTTATCGCCAAAGTGGTGAAGCCAATAAACAATATTACTGGTTTAGACAAATACTTAGCTTTGATCGCAAACAATTGCAGCAAGATGCGAATGCCATTCAGGTTCGTCAAATTGAACTTGCCTCTATCGCGGCGTTTGCCTTGGGTGAAGCAGAACAACGCAGTTTTGCGGCAATTAAACTCAACGCACCTTTGCAAAAAAGCTTGAAGCGCAAACAAGATGCGATGAAAAAAGCCATTGGTTATTATCAACAAGTGCTCGACTTTCAATTAGCCAAATACGTTCCCCAAGCAACATACAACCTTGCAGAAATGTATCGCCAACTTGCGAGCGACATGATGAGTTCACAACGCCCTGGCGATTTAGATGAATTAGCCTTGGAAGAGTACGAGATTTTACTCGAAGAGCTGGCTTATCCATTTGAAGAGAAAGCCATTGAAATTCACATCAGTAATACCCAAAGAGCATGGGATGATATTGTTGACCAATGGATAGAACAAAGCTTTGAACGCTTGGCACAAATGTCCCCTGCCCTTTATCAAAAACAAGAACTCACTCATGAGGTCATCGATGCTATTCATTAAATCATTATTTACCTCATCGACAGCGCAAGTGACACTCTTCGCGCTAGTAAGCCTCATGCTGTTACCCGGTTGTAGTTCATCGCCAAGCAGTACTGATGTGAATAAGCAAACCGCTAAGGATCCAAGCCTAGATGGCATGAATAAGGACATTGTCGACTTAGTTAGCCTCGATACTAACCGAGCCAATAACAGCACCAGTATCAGTGCAGGCTCAACAGATACTCGTAATGTGTATCTTGAACAAGCATCACAGCGTTTAGCTGATGTACCCGCATCGGTATTGGATCAATATCAGCAAGCCATTAGCCAAATGAAAAACCAGCAATGGCAAGCAGCGAATAGTTTATTTGATAAAGTGATTGCAGCAGAGCCTCAGTTGTCAGGCGCATATGTCAATAAAGCCATCATCGCGATAAATCAGCAGCAATTAGCCCAAGCTGATGCACTGCTTGCACAAGCGATAGCGGTTAATAATAACAATCCATATGCGCATCAAATAAAAGCCAATATCGCAAGGCGACAAGGCCAGTATGCTCAGGCAGAGCAAGGTTACTTAACAGCGTTGACACTGTGGCCTCAATACCCACAAGCGCAATTAAATTTGGCGATCTTACTAGAGTTATATCGCGGTAAGTTGTTGCAAGCCCGCCAATACTACCTAGCGTATTTGGCTAACCAGTCAAATGATGAACAAGCCAAGCGTTGGCTAGCTGGCGTGGAAATTAAAATTCAACGCGCGGGGTTAACATTACCCGACAATGCTAATGGAGCAGGCTAAGATGACCATGCAAAAAATATTTCAGGCAACGTGTCGTCTTGGTGCATTGCCGCTGTTTTTAGCCACTTGTTTACTGAGTGTCTCAGCTCAGGCTACGGCCAATGATGACACTGAAAAGCAACAAGCGGTGAAACCCACAAGCAACAAACCTGTGGTGATCCAAAGCCAAGTGACAGGCTCACAAGAGCAACCCAAAGTGCTTTATATTATGCCATGGCAAGGGATCAATAATCCGATAGACATTAACAACGAAGGCATGCGGCTCACACTACCCGAATTTAGGCCAATCAATCCAAAATTATTTCGACAACAAGTCAGAGATTTTGCCAACGGCAAACCAGAAAATGATCAATAAATGCATCATTAAATAATGACTCTAAATAAGCAACATGCTAGCCAAAAACTGAGTAACACCTAACAAAAACAATTGAACACCTGTAGCCATTAACGCCAATGTTCAATACGACAATAAGAGAAGGAACATCACATGAGTTTTACCGACCATATCATTGCGTTTTTACAAAATGGCGGCCCATTTATTTACCCTATCGCCTTAGTGTTAGTGGTCGGTTTGGCCATTACCATTGAGCGCTGGTTATATTTAAGCTCTGCACATCGCACCAATCAACAGGCTTTTGCACTGATTAAAAATGCTTTAAAAACCGGTGACATCAACACCATTAGCCAGCATGCACAAAACCATAAAGCCCCCGTGTTTGATGTATTGCAGTCAGGTATTGCTCGTATATCAAGTGCAAGTCGCCGTGAAGACGTGGAATACGCCATGGAAGAAACCGTGATGGAATACATGTTACGCCTTGAAAAACGCACCCCCTTTATAGCGACGCTCGCTAACATCGCCACGCTATTGGGTCTACTCGGTACCATTATGGGCTTAATTGCAGCGTTCTCGGCAGTGGCTAGCGCCGATCCGGCTGAAAAAGCCAACTTATTGTCTTCTAGTATTTCGGTTGCGATGAACACCACCGCATTTGGTTTGATCACTGCCATTCCGCTGATTTTATTTCACTCAAGCCTACAAACTAAAACGGCAACCATCGTTGACTCTATTGAAATGGCAGGCATTAAACTGCTCAATTCATTGTCATTTAACAAGCAAACGGATAACAACCGAGGCTAATGAGTATGAGACGCAGTCGTCGCCCCAATACCCAAGACGCAGAACTGGATATCACCTCATTCATGAATTTGATGATCGTGTTAGTGCCAGTACTCCTGCTGAGTTTGGTGTTCTCACAAGTGCGTATTTTAAATCTGCAATTACCAGTATTGTCAGAAGCTGAACAAGCACAAGATGATCAAGAGCCCAAAATACTCGAACTAGTGATTACCCCTGCGCGCTTAGCACTAAACTACCCTGCAGGCATGTCACTTAAACAGTTTGAACTGACTGATAAAGGTTATGATTTCGCCGCGTTGTCTGTGTATCTACAAGACTTGAAACTGACGTTTCAGCAACAAGGCATAGAAAAAAATGACATCGTATTGTTACTCGATCCTGCGGTTGACTATCAAACCATCGTGTCCGCCATGGACACGGTACGATCATTTAAAGCGGTAGTGGCAGCCAATTTGGTAGATGCGGAACTGTTTCCGATGATCTCATTAGGTGATGCTCCGGCCACTAATGACGCCGATGCTGCTCAGCCGATACAAGCCACTATTGGAAAACCAGTAGGAGCTAAGCCATGATGAAGCAATCGGCAAGAAGCCGAAGATTAGCCAAACATCACAAACGCTTAAAAGCCGGTAGCAAGCTCAACCTTGTTGCGTTAATGGATATTTTTACCATTTTGGTGTTTTTCTTGATTGTGAATCAGTCTGAAGTGCGCATATTGCAAAATATCGAAAAAATCAGTTTGCCCGTGTCTGTTGCAGATGTGCTCCCAGTTGAAAATCTGGTTATTACTGTGTTTACGGACACGGTATTAGTGCAAGAGCGCCCTATTTGGCAAAAAAGCGCTGATGGCCTTGGCTTAACTGAACAAGAAAACCCAGAGTTTATTAGCACGTTAACAACAGAGTTGACCTATCAAGCCAGTAAACGCACCGAGCTTAGTGAAGCCGAGCTACAAAATGGTCGTGCGGTAACTATTATTGGCGATGCATCAACACCTTATGTGGTGCTTAAGCAAATTATGACTGCTTGCGCGGCAACCGGTTACCGGGATATTTCGTTGGCGGTTGAACAACAAGCAAAGCAAACTAATGGTGAGGGCTAATATGACAACAGCAACCTTACACCATCATGAAGCCAATCAGAGTTTTAATGATTTAGGCGACTTATTTAAACCCAGCAAACAAGACAAACTGTTTAAACAGATTTTGTGGTTGTTGCTGTTAGTTTATGTCGTCTTTGCGGTCGTAGTGCCCATGCTTGAACAAGTTGAACTGCCGCGCGAAGTGAAAGAGCAAGTACCGCCACAATTAGCCAAAATCATCTTGCAAGAAAAGCAGCTACCGCCACCTGTCAAACCAGAGGTGAAACCGCCCGAGCCAGAACCGCTGCCAAAACTAGAGCCTGAGCTAGCACCACCAGAAGAAAAAGTACCAGAAAAGCCTGTTGAACAAGCTGTAAAGCCACAAATAGTGCAGCCGACGACGCGTGAAGCAGCAAAAGAAAAAGCCAGCACATCAGGCTTAGCGGCGATGAAAGACGAGCTTTTTTTAATGCGCGAAGCCTTTGACGTTAAACCCGCTGCGCAACGTAAACTTGATCAAACGACGGCACAAGAAGTCAAAGTAAAGCGTGACTTGTTGGCTGGTGCTGCGAATAAGCAAACCGAAAGCTTAGCCAAGTCAGCCATTAGCCAAACCGTTGCAGCTGAGTCATTAAGTGGCAATCAAACTCAACAAATACGCTTAGCAAAAGAAGAAGTGTTAGCCACCCAAGGTGCCTCTGCAGAAAAAGCCAGCCAAGCTAGCCAAGGGGGGCAACGTTCAGAAGCGGCATTGAGGCGAACATTGGAGGCAAATAAGTCTCGGCTTTATTCGTTGTACAATCGTGCACTTCGAAAAGATCCGTTCTTAAAAGGCAAAGTGATGTTTGAAATTGTCATCCAACCTAATGGCAATGTCAGTAAAGTGACGATTAACTCAAGCGAGCTAAATAACGCCAAATTAGAGCGCCAATTAACCTTGGTATTACGCTCTATCAGCTTCCCAGCAGAGAAAGTCGCGGTAATGACCACTATCTGGGCTATCGACTTCTTCCCGAGTTAGCTCAAATAAAAAAGGCACTGACTATTTGTTGTTGGTGCCTTTTTACAAACTGCTTTAAAAAGCGCTTGATATTAATTTATAGTTATCCTATATCTATGAACATTGCATTTTAATAAATTTTTCAATATTTTAAGTGTCCCTATTTATGTTTAAATTGGCAGGTTTTATGTCAGCTCTTTGCTTGTGTCATCGTAGGACATTCAAAAATAAAATACTTAAAAGCGCTGTAGATGTTTGTGTAACTCGGTAGAAATGAAAATTATCAGAGCGACTAATTTATATCGAATAAGTTGTTAACGTACTATTAATATAAAAAGCCAACCACTATCAATTTAAATTGGAACGACTAAGATATAAAACTAAAAGAGGGTTGCCAATTTGAGATGTACATTATGACTGCATTGAATCGATTACCCTGGTTTACTTGGCTTTTAATCTATTGTTTATCCGTATCAACTTGGCATTGGCTGACATACTCTTTTTATGGACAAGCGTCGTATCGTATCGGCGGACCGGTTCTTTTGGCTGCTCTCATTTATCTCACACAACGACCGTATCGTGTATCCCATATAGGAATAATGTTATTCGGCATTTTTGTAGTCAATTGTTTAATTGAAAATATGTTACTTGGAATCCCGCCACAGTCATCAGCAATTATTAGCTTAACTTTAATTTTCCAAGCTTATCTTGGCTGGTTCTTGTTAAGACGGTTTACACCAGATGCTCAGTTCCCGAACACACTAAAAAAATCCATAAATTTTCTTATATTTGCCGTGACATTACCAGTATTAGTATCATCGATTATACACCCTCTACTGGAACGATTAGTTTCACCACTCCCGTTTACTTTCTATGGCATTGAGCAAGAAGTCTTATACTGGACTGCGATACGTTTCACTTCTATGGTAATAATCTCTCCCTTATTGCTCTGGCAGCACGACCGTCAACAATCTCATTTGTTCAGTTCATTGGCAAAATTTTCATCATTTGTTTGGACGTTGTTAGTAGGAATGATCATTGCTGTAATGGTTTTTTCAATAGCAAACCCCGAAGGCCGAGCTCTTGCTACATACAGTTCTTTACTAATGCCATATACGTTGTTTGTTGCTATTCGTTTGCCATTGGTACAAAGCCTAATGGTTATATTATGTATTAGTGTGATCTCTTTTTGGGCAGACTCACGTCATGCGGGTCAAGCACAACAAGTTATCAATAGCTTGATTGCGTTATCTGTGTTTATCAGTTTCAATGCACTGGTGGCGTGGTTGGTCGGGATGATGTTACACGACCGTGAGCAACATCTAGAAAAAGAAACTTCACTACATCACCTTTATGAAATGTTGAGTCGTTTTAATCAATTGCTCATCAAGAAGCCTTTAGAAAAACCTCAACTTTTTGAATCAGCTTGCAAAATCATTCTTGAAGAAACCAAGTTTGATCGCGTTTCTATCATTCATTTTGACAACGCTGCATCTAATGAAAATGTAATTAACTGTGCTTTAGCCCGAAACGAGAACGATATATTCACAATGCTACCCTGCGTAGACAAGAATTGCGATCTCGTGAAGCGAGTACTGGCAAGCCAAGCATACGAGTTGTTCCAATCAAACAAACACATGCATGACGAATCATCATTTTTTGGCTATAACTCTGTAGCAGCGTTTCCTATAAAGCAAAAATTAAACAGTGTAGGATGTTTACTAATTTTTTCTAAAAGGGAATTTATTTTCACACCTGAAATGTTGCGATTGTTTCAGGAATTGGCCGATGATACTGGTTTTGCTATTTCCATGCATGATTTTCAAAAGCGGCTGAAACAAACCACTGAAGTATTCGACTACAGTTGTGAGTCTATTATTATTGCCGATGGCGAAGGTACTATTTTAGATGTTAATCCAGCATTCTCTATTATCACTGGCTACAGCCGCGAAGAGGCTATTGGACAAAACCCTAGAATGCTAAAGTCCGATAAACAAGATAGCGCATTTTATGAAAGCCTTTTTCGGCAGCTGCAAAAACATGGGATCTGGAGTGGTGAATTTTGGAATAAAAGGAAAAATGGTGAACTCTATTTACAGCGAGGAAGTTTAACTACTGTTTTAGATTCTGATGGCACAATTCTTCACATCATTTCTATCATGGAAGATGTCACCCAAAGGCAACAAGACGAAGCAACTATTCTGCATTTAGCCAATTACGACCAATTAACAGGTCTTCCCAATCGAGTTTTACTCAATGAATATTTTCTACGAGCGTCAGCAGAATCGCAGCGATCGGGTCTAACATGGACTTTATTATTCATTGATCTGGATAAGTTTAAAGAAATTAATGATGCTTTTGGTCACCATTATGGCGATGAACTGTTACGACTCGTTACAGCACGATTAAGTTCACACATTCGTGAAACAGACTTATTCAGTCGTTTCGGTGGGGACGAATTCATCATTATTGCACAATGCAGCATGGATGAAGCCAGTCAAATGGCATTGAGATATATTGAAGAGATTAAACAAGAGTTTTTGATAGAAGAGTTAGATATTCATATCGGTGCTAGTATAGGTATCGCCATGTTCCCACAGGATGGTGTTAACTTAGAGGATTTAATTCAAGCAGCTGATACAGCAATGTACAAAGCTAAGGCCCTTGGAGGAAATGCATCGGTATTTTTTAACCTGTCGATGCAAAAAGAAGTGCAAGAACAGATGGCTATGAGAAGTAACCTTGATAAAGCCATTACTAATAATGAACTGAGTTTATATTTTCAACCTAAAGTTACTGTCGCACATGGCATTGTGAAAATAGTTGGCTATGAAGCCCTTATTCGTTGGCCACAACCGGATGGTGGCATGATTTCACCAGCCAACTTTATTCCTTTAGCTGAGAAAATTGGCCTCATATCCGGCATAGATCAATGGGTACTCAAAAATGCAATCACAAAATTAAGTGACTGGTTAGTACGCTACCCTAGGGGTGTGTTACCAGTAGCAGTCAATGTTTCAGCTTCTTTATTTGCCGATCGAGAGTTTGTCTCGATGCTGACAAAGACAATTACACTTTTTGGTTTACCACCTGCACTATTGGAATTAGAGATCACCGAAAGGGTGGCAATGTTAGATGTGGAATACACATTAAATACCCTTAAAGAATTAAAAAAAATAGGGATTGGGCTTTCAATTGATGATTTTGGCACTGGCTATTCTAATTTAGCTTATTTGAGATTATACCCTGTTGACGTTCTGAAAATTGACATTGCGTTTGTTAAAGATGTACATCTGGACGCAAAAAAGCAAAATCTTGTTAGAGCTATCATCAGTATGGCTCAAGCGCTGGGAATGAAAACTATTGCCGAAGGGGTTGAGTGCCAGGAAGAACTTGATTTTTTAGTTAATGAAAAATGTGATCAGTATCAAGGCTTCTTTTTTGGAAAGCCTGTTCCAGAAGAAAAATTAATATTCTAAAAGAAAAAACTAGATATGATTGTTTGTTATTACAATGTTCTGGTCAACTCCAACCGGACTCTTTTCTAAAAGAGATTTCAAATTCTATCGGCGACTGATCTGCATTTGCTGAGAGCAATCATTCTACATTGTAATATTTCATACATTTAGCCACGTCATCACACATATGTTGAAGATTAGGCTGTGGCACTTTAATAGTTACTAAAGTGCATTTTTCACTAATAAATATAGAATGTTTATAGCTTAAAAATGTGCCCAAGTTTACGGTGCCACATTATTATTCACTAAAGCAATATCTAATCTAAAAAGCTTTATTGCTATACAACCAACATACAAAATAGGTACTAGTCTTTTCTGTTTATGTCGTCATGGTTTCGCTGCTCTGTCCAATGCAGTAATGAATCAAGAGTAGGACAAAGTGCCTGTCCCCAGTCAGTCAGCGAGTATTCCACTTTTGGGGGGACTACGGGATAGGATACCCGGTTGACTAAACCATCAGTCTCCAACTGTCTCAATTGTTGTGCCAGCATTTTTTGCGAAACTTCAGGTATAGCGCGTTCTAACTCTGAATATCGCATCACTTGACCACCAAATAATTGGAATAAAATACGTAATTTCCATCGCCCTTCTAACATCTTCAAACATTGGTCGACGGCTTCCGCACCTGTTATACGACTGTATTCATTTCGTTTTTTAATTTTTTCCATACTTACTTTTTAGTGTGTACTTCACATTATGTAATGAATCGATAGTATAGCAACTCATTACAAAAAAAAGGATATTTTATGCCTATTCATCCTGAACCACTAAACCAATTCTTTGATGCTTCAAATACTAAAACTCGAAAAATGTTGATAAGTTGTTTTAGTGAAGATGCTGTCGTTAAAGATGAAGGTAAAACTCATACTGGTAAACAAGCTATTTCAATCTGGACCGATTTGGCAATTTCTACATATCAACCAAGTTATCAAGTGCTTAGCATAAAATTAACGTCACTAGGCGCAGATGTTGTAGCAATGGTGTCAGGTTCATTTTTGGGCAGTCCAATTGAACTATCTTTTCAATTTGCTCTTACTAATAATTTAATAACTCAGTTGGAAATAAAATTATGAAAAACAGTGAATTTAAGGGACAGACCTACTTCGTCACTGGTGGAACGAAAGGTATTGGGCAAGCTACAGTCAATTCTTTGGTTGAACTAGGAGCGAATGTAATTACCACCTCTCGCGCTTTACCTGAGTTTCCATTAAAAAACGTAATTTATATTCAAGCCGATATAAGTACAATTGAAGGTTGCTTTGATGTGATTACAAAAATCAATGAGCTTGTTGAGTGTTTACAGGGAATCGTACATGTAGTGTGTGGCAGTTCTGCTCCTGTAGGTGGTTTTGCTGTCCTTAATGATAATGAATGGGATAAAGCGTTAAACCAAAATCTGTTGGCTGCGGTTAGATTAGACCGAGGATTAATTCCACCAATGATTGAGGCAGGAAAAGGTACAGTGATCCACATTAGTTCTATTCAACGATCATTGCCTTTATATCATTCAACCATTGCATACGCTGCGTCTAAGGCTGCTTTGTCAAATTACAGTAAATCGCTTTCTAATGAACTGGGTCCCCAAGGACTTAGAGTAATCAGTATTGCTCCAGGCTGGGTTCTTACTGGAGCGGCCCGTGATTTTGTAAATACTTTAGCACACAGTACAGGTAGCGATTTTGACACAGCGAAACAAAAGTTAATGGCAGATTTAGGTGGTATTCCAATAGGTAGACCCGCGGATCCTAGTGAAGTCGCCGAACTAACAGCATTTCTATTATCAGATAAAGCCAAGTCAATTCATGGTGCAGAATATGTGATTGATGGTGGTACGATACCAACGATTTAAATCGCGATTGGATTTGTATCTTAAATTTATTGGCAACATCATTGATAAAATGTTGTCGTTATTAACATCGAGTAAAATAAATTCGAGTTTACCGTAGTCATCGTAATGTATGTAGCTGAGTGTTACAAAAATTATTATCAAATTTTTCTGAGTCGAATAAACCAAGTCCTGCTGTTTTTACGAAATGGTAGGATTAAATAATACCTTTCAAGTAAAGCATAATTGACATCTGAGGTTAATAAATGTCGGAACAAAAAAAATTGGTGAAAGACATCCTGGGACAGGATGCTATTGTGAACATAGCTAGGGCTGGGGCTCAAGTGTCAGAAGTCTTTAATGCTGAGCAATTTATTGCTTTTGCTCTCGATGGAATTGAAGACCTTTCAATTATGCAGCGCGTAAGGCATATCGCCGATGCTCTCTATAATGCCCTGCCAAGTCCGTACCCTGATGCAGTGAGAATTTTATGCCAGATGGTGCACCAGATAGCTCCCGGATTTCAGGCTGTTGCTCTGACTGAGTATATTGCAAGATATGGTCAGCACGATTTTGATACCTCAATGCAGGCATTATCAACAATGACCAGCTATGGTACTGCTGAGTTTGCTATTCGTCCTTTTCTGTCAAACGAGCAAAGTCGAACTATATCGATATTGTTGCAATGGATGCAAAGTGATAATGAACACCTGCGACGTCTTGCCTGTGAAGGATGCCGACCAAGACTCCCCTGGGGGATTAAACTTTCCAATATGTTACAGATGCCTTCGCCCGCCATGGAAATCTTGGAGCAGCTAAAATCAGATTCTAGCCTTTATGTCAGAAAGTCTGTAGCAAATCACCTAAATGATCTTGCTAAGGAATATCCTGAGGCAGTTCTGGATTGGGTGGCAACCTGGTCAACTGATGATCCTAATGTAAAATGGGTCATCCGGCATGCGCTGCGTAATCTTATAAAACAAGGGAACCCAAGAGCGCTTGCATTACATGGTGTCGATCATCTGGCGAAACTTGGTGTTACACGACTAAAACTGACCCCTACAACAATTCGTCAGGGAGACTCGCTTACTATCTCATTAGCTGTTATCTCCCAGGATAGTGAAACACAACCAGCGGTAGTTGACTATCGACTACACTTCCCAAGAGCAAACGGTTCAATGTCAACCAAAGTATTTAAACTCAAAACATTCAGTATTCTACCTGAGCAGATTCTGGAAATTGTTACAACACGAGCATTTAAAGATTTGAGTACTCGTAAGTACCGACAAGGCAGCTATATCATTGAAATTTTACTAAATGGTAATGTTGCTCAAAGCGCCTCTTTTGAGTTGATTTCATAAATTCTAGAAAACAACAAAGAGTCTAGTTGTGTGGATTTTACTAGACTGACTTATACTAAGAGTCTGATGGTATGTTCAATATACCCGTCAACATTCGGACCTTTTAGGACTTAACTATAGCCAACTCAGTCTTGGACTGATTTTTTTGAGTATTCTATTATCTCTTCACTTTCTAATGAGGAGATAAATAATGAGTATCCGCGATAAATTGTTAACAGCTTCAACCTTAGGGTTTGGAACCGCACCATTAGGGAATATGTTTCGAAATATTCCAGAAGAAGAAGCTTTAAATACAGTCAAAGCAGCATGGGAACAAGGGGTCAGGTATTTTGATACGGCTCCATTTTATGGTGCGGGATTGTCAGAACTTCGTTTGGGTAAGGCATTAAAAGAGTACAATAGAGATGATTTTATCCTTAGCTCAAAAGTTGGAAGAATAATTCTTGATGAACATATTACAGGAGCACAAGAGTTTGGTGAGAAAGGCACTTTGTTTGAGCATGGACGCAAAAATAAAGTAATTGATGATTATTCAGCTGACGGTACATTAAGATCAATTGAACAAAGCCTAACAAGATTAGACACTGATAGATTAGACATTGTTTATGTTCACGATATTGCGCAAGACTTTCATGGTGACAATTGGTTGGCAAAATTTGAAGAGGCTCGTAATGGTGCTTTCAAAGTTTTAGCACAATTAAAACGTGAGGGTGTCATTAAGGCATGGGGATTAGGTGTTAATAAAGTTGAGCCTCTAGAGCTAACTTTAGAGCTTGAAGAAGATAAACCTGATGTCTTCTTACTTGCTGGTCGCTATACGCTGCTTGACCATGAGGTTGCATTGCAGCGTTTGATGCCTAAAGCATATAAGAAAAATGTGGATATTGTTGTAGGAGGTCCATACAGTTCTGGAATTCTCGCTGGTGGTTCACACTTTGAGTATCAAAAAGCCCCTCAAGCTATTCTAGATAAAGTTTCTCGTATTAAATCTATCTGTGATGATTTTTCTGTCAGCATTAAATCCGTCGCATTGCAATTTGTAATGGCTAATGAAGCCGTTGCAGCTGTTATTCCGGGAGCAAGCAAACCTTCACGAATTTCAGAGGACTTCAATGCACTTTCAGAAAGCATTCCATTTGAGTTATGGCAAGTTTTAAAAAGTGAAGGACTATTAGCTCAAAATGCTCCAGTACCAATAACTGCTGGACAATTTTGAGGGGGAAATTATGGCTAATACATTAGCAAAAAAAGCAGTACCAGCATCGGCAGCAAGGGTTTGGGCATTAATTGGTGGTTTTAACAATTTGCCAAACTGGTTACCGTACATTCCTCAAAGTAAATTGAGTGATGGCGGAAGAGTACGTACTTTACTTAACCCTGATGGAAGCCAAATAATTGAAAGACTTGAGAGTTTTAGTGAACAAAACAATAGCTATAGCTACTCTATATTAGAGGCTCCTTTTCCTGTGACTAATTACTTTTCAACTCTAAAGGTAAAAAGTATCAATAGTGAAACGTCTGAAGTGATTTGGTCTGGTTCTTTTTTACCATTGGATTCCGCAACAGACTCTGAAGTTGAAGCGCTTTTTTTTCAAATATACTCAGATGGTCTTGAAGCATTAAAAGCTCACTTTAGTTAAACTTATATGCCAATGGTGATTCAATAAACACCATTGGCATTTTTGTATCATTTAAGTAATTATTTAATTGAAAATAAATTCATACTTTATTCGTTAATTTCATTTGAAAATACTTCACTAGTGGACGCAGAATCTCATTATGCCAAGCGACCCACAGAGAAGTGTTATAACTTAAAGGTATGAGTGACAGCGTAGTTACATTCTTGGGTAATTGTTGCTTTAAACTTTGTTGAATCATAGCGACTCCAGTACCAGCAGCAACTAAACCTAATGCGCTTATAGGATCATCTACTTCAGCTATAATGTTTGGCGAGAATCCGTTTACAGCACAAATATCTATAAAAGACTTTTTACTTTGCCCTTTAATCGATAACCAAGAGAGCAACTTAATATCCTCAATTTGAATATCATTTTTGAGTAATAAAGGGTGATCATCTGCGAGAGCCAAAAGCATGGGGTCATCATAAATTTTAGCAAAGGAGAGCACACTACTGCCTTCTTGTAACTCATCGACTAAAGCAATATCTAAGCTTCTTTGAAGTAAGCCCTCTAATTGTTGATGACTTGTTTGATTATAAAGAGCTACATGAGTATTGGGTTTATCTTGTCTTAAATTTCTTAAATAATCAGGCAATATACTCGAGTACATAGCACTATCAACGTAACCAATACAAAGCCCTCCTTCATCTCCACGCCCAAGACGTTGGCCTAAAGATTCAAGCCTTTTCGCATGAGTTAATAATGCTTTCGCTTCTTTTAAAAAAGTTTGTCCATCGGTAGTGAGCTTTATCCGTTTTGCTTTGCGCTCAAAAAGCGTTAAGCCGAGTTTTTCTTCAAGTTGAGCAATTTGCCTACTTAATGGAGACTGAGATATGTGCAGGCGCTCAGCCGCTCGTGCGACATGCTCTTCTTCAGCAACTGTGACAAAATAATATAATTGACGAATATCTAACATATAAAGCCTTATTAGTTTAATTACCAAGCATTCAGGAAAAATAAATCACATCTAATCTTATTGCATCATGCTGCCAATATATGAACTCAAAGCTCAATAAAGATTGTTTTATACACAACATACTCCAAACAATGAATTGGGGAAAAACCTAATAACAATTCAGCTTTTTACAATACCACCGACTATGCCTCTGACAGTACTCTGTGGTTTTTTCTCATTTTGCCATGATGCACTTATAAATTGCTGGATTTTAACTTTAATTCAGTAAGTATGGGGTACTCTACCGCAACATCCATATGAATAAGGAAATTGAGTAACGCATAATATATAAAAGAGAACATCCAGTTAAGTCGATTACTGAGATCCATCATGAACACATATATGATGGCTTAAAATTAAATGCTTTATCGCTGGGATTATCAATATTTCTGCAAGTTATAACGACGATGGCAGGACTCTAAACAGCAATCAATATGGTCCCCCCCCTAAATGCTCTTTGCTAAACTATCATGCCACCTGCAAAGCCAATACCCATCAACGAGAAAATGATTAGTACCTAGCTGTGAGGCTGGCAGTAAGTACCGATAACAGGATTATGTAGATAGTCACTTAGCTAGTAGTAGCTTATCTTGCCGATTAACATTGTTGGCAGACAACGGTTATCACTTCAAGTATTCGTTAAGTAAATGTTTTTTTACATCTAAGATATCGTTTTCAGTCTCGGGTGATTGTATCGGAGTGAAACCTCAGGTAATGTGCTTTGTGCTAAAAAAAGCATAAATGGATATTTAGACTAATTTTTAACTTCTTTAAGTATGACTTAAGTAAGTATCGGTAAGTTTAAATGCGCTAAAGTCCCAATAGATTATTTGGAATCCCGGTCTAGATGACAAAAAAGATAACAACACATTTAGAATCAGGTTTATTTAAGGGCAAGCCTCGCAAAAAAACGGTTCAACACCGTAATGCGACGACGACGCCTGAAATGCGTCAATTTATTCAGCAATCCGATTACAGTGTCAGTCAGTTATCCAAAATCCTCAATATCAGCGAAGCCACAGTACGTAAGTGGCGTAAACGTGACTCAATCGATAACACCCCTAATACCCCGCACAAACTCAACACCACACTATCTCCGATGGAAGAATACGTGATGCTGGGCTTGCGTTATCAATTAAAAATGCCTTTAGATCGGCTACTAAAAGTCACCCAAGAATTTATCAACCCCAATGTCTCTCGCTCCGGCCTTGCCCGCTGCTTAAAGCGTTTTGGGGTCTCTAAACTAGACGAATTTGACAGTCCTTTTGTGCCGGAAAAATTCTTCAATCAGCTGCCGATTACTCAGGGCGCTGATATACAAACCTATACTGTTAACCCTAAGACCTTAGCCGATACTTTGTCCCTGCCAAGTCCAGATCCGGACAACGTAGTGCAAGTAGTGTCGTTAAGTATTCCGCCTCAATTAACGAAGCAGCAAGCCTATTCTGTTTTGCTTGGAGTCGATTTTAAGTCTGACTGGGTTTACCTCGATATTTATCAAGACAGCCATACCCAAGCGAGTAATCGCTATATAACGCATGTCTTAAAACACGGACCATTTCATTTACGTAAGTTATTGGTTCGCAATTATCACACTTTTCTTGCTCGTTTTCCTGGAGCAAGTCAACCAGCCGCAGTATCCACTAGCACCATTGATGCAGCTGGATCCCAACACCAGATAACTGAACCTCAGTTATCAAACGGAGACTCATATGAGCCAATCCAGTAATAAAGATAAGCGTTTAAACAAACGCTTAAAAGACATGCCCGTCGCGATTGTCGGCATGGCAAGTATTTTTGCTAACTCACGTTACCTAAACAAGTTTTGGGATTTAATCAGCGAAAAAATTGATGCGATTATCGACGTTCCAGAAAGCCATTGGAATGCTGAAGATTACTACAATGCCGATAAATCAATGGCCGATAAGAGCTATTGTAAGCGCGGTGGTTTTTTACCTGAAGTCGATTTCAATCCAATGGAATTTGGCCTGCCACCTAATATCCTCGAACTAACAGACACCTCACAACTTTTATCGTTAGTGGTCGCCAAAGAAGTGCTGGCAGATGCAGGTATTGATGCACAGTACGATACCGATCGCATCGGTATTACACTCGGCGTCGGCGGTGGTCAAAAAATCAATCATAGCCTCAGCGGTCGCTTGCAGTACCCAATACTCAAAAAAGTATTTAAAAATAGTGGTCTAAGTGATGAAGACACTGAGATGTTGATCAAAAAGTTTCAGGATCAATATATTCACTGGGAAGAGAACTCATTTCCAGGTTCACTCGGCAATGTGATTGCTGGGCGTATCGCTAACCGCTTTGATTTAGGCGGCATGAATTGCGTGGTTGACGCAGCTTGTGCAGGTTCTTTAGCGGCAATGCGCATGGCGATTACAGAATTAGTTGAAGGCCGCAGTGACATGATGATCACCGGTGGTGTGTGTACCGACAACTCGCCTTCTATGTACATGAGCTTTTCAAAAACACCGGCATTTACCACCAACGACACCATTCAACCTTTTGACATTGACTCAAAAGGCATGATGATAGGTGAAGGTATTGGCATGATGGCGCTTAAACGTCTTGATGATGCCGAACGAGATGGTGACCGAATTTATGCTGTTATTAAAGGTATTGGCTCATCATCAGACGGTAAGTTTAAAAGTATTTATGCACCGCGCCCTGAAGGCCAAGCTAAAGCACTTCGACGCGCTTATGACGATGCAGGTTTTGCGCCGCACACTGTTGGCTTAATTGAAGCCCATGGTACTGGTACTGCAGCTGGTGATGTCGCGGAGTTCAATGGTTTAAAATCAGTGTTTGCCGACGGTAATGACTCTCTACAGCACATTGCTCTTGGGTCAGTTAAATCACAAGTTGGCCACACTAAATCAACAGCAGGAACTGCTGGTGTGATTAAAGCGGCTCTGGCTTTGCATCATAAAGTGTTGCCACCGACCATTAACGTTAGTAAGCCGAATCCTAAATTAAACATTCAGGACTCGCCATTTTATTTAAATACCGAAACCCGTCCATGGTTACCAAGAGTCGACAATACACCGCGCCGCGCGGGTATTAGTGCCTTTGGTTTTGGTGGCACTAACTTCCACATTGTGTTGGAAGAATATCGTCAAGAACATGTTCGAGGCGATAAGTATCGTCAACGTTCAGTGCCACAAAGTCTATTTATCCATGCTGAAAACAAAGCCGCATTACAGGCTCAATTAACCGCACTGCAAAGTGAAATTAATGCTGTTGATACCACACAGCAAAATCGCCAAGAAATTGTGTTAGCCGATTTTGGTAAACGTTTTGCCTTGAATACCATCGCCCCTAATGCGGCCCGTATAGGCTTAGTGGTTGCATCATTAGCAGACTTAACCATTCAGCTAACTCAGGCGCTGGCGCAGTTAAGCTCGAATACTGCCGACAGCTGGCAATTGCCTTCTGGTACCAGTTATCGCGCAGCAGCATTGATTCATCCTGAAGCGGCAAGCCATAAAGTGGCAGCACTATTTGCCGGGCAAGGGGCGCAATATCTGAACATGGGCGCCGATTTAGCCTGTTTGTATCCAGAAATGCGTCAGCAACTGATGCAAGCTGATAAGGTGTTTGCGCAACATAAACAAACGCCACTATCGCAAATTATGTACCCAAATCCTGCTTTTGAAGCCGAAGACATTGCCGCGCAACAGGCCGCATTAACCAATACCGCCAATGCCCAGAGTGCTATTGGCGCGGTCAGCATGGGCCAATATGCATTATTGACTCAAGCAGGTTTTAAAGCCGATATGGTTGCTGGCCATAGTTTTGGTGAACTGTCAGCATTATGTGCAGCAGGCGTTATTAGCCAAGCTGATTATTACCAATTGGCCTTTGCTCGTGGCCAAGCAATGGCGGCAACACCTAAAGATCAAGACGCTGGCGTAATGTACGCCATTATTGTCCCAGCTCAATCTGTTGACAACGGAGTTGAAAAGCTTGAACAGTGCATTAGTGCATTTGAAGGCGTCAAGGTGGCTAATTACAATGCACCAACCCAACTGGTTATTGCAGGCCCAACAGCGTCATGTACCCTAGCGGCACAAGCTATCACCACTGAACTTGGTTTTAAAGCAATCGCCCTGCCGGTTTCTGGTGCGTTCCACACTCCATTAGTGGCACATGCGCAGCAGCCGTTTGCTGCGGCAATCAATAAGATTAAATTTGCTAAGCCAAAACTAAGCCTTTATGCCAATGGCACAGGTAAAGCACATCCTAATGATGCTAAAGCAATCCAAGCTGCATTTAGTGAGCATATGTTGCAATCGGTTCGTTTCAGCGAACAGTTAAATGCCATGTATGATGCTGGAGCTCGAGTATTTGTTGAGTTTGGTCCTAAGAATATCCTCCACAAGTTGGTTGAAGCGACCCTAGGCAACAAAGCAGAGTCAGTCAGTGTAGTGAGCTTGAACCCAAATCCTAAAGGCAATAGTGACACTCAACTACGCCAAGCGGCTTGTCAGCTTGCAGTATTAGGTGTTGCATTAACCGAGGTTGATCCATATCAAGCGCCTATCGCTGAGCTTGCAAAAGTGTCACCGATGAACGTTAAGTTAACCGCGAGTAATTATATTAGTCCCGCCACTCAAGCCAAAATGCAAAAGTCATTGCAAACTGGCACCGTTACCAGCCAGACAGTGGAAGTGCCTGTCGAGAAAGTTGTGGAAAAGATTGTGGAAAAAGAAGTCATTAAAACTGAATACATTGAAGTGCCTGCTACATCAGCACAAGCTCAAGCCTCTGCAGTCGCCGCACCTTTAGCGGCAACGACTCCTGTAGCTAAAGCTCAACCAGTTAGCTCAAGTGTGCCAGCGTCGGCCGATAGTATCGGTGCATTTTTTGCTGCGCAGCAACAAACAGCTGAATTACATCAGCAGTTTTTAGCCATACCACAGCAATATGGCGACACCTTTGCTCACCTGATGACAGCCCAAGCACAAATGGCGTCATCGGGATTAGCCATTCCAGAAAGCTTGCAACGTTCGATGGAGATGTTCCACCAGCATCAAGCACAAACATTGCAAAGTCATACCCAATTTTTAACGCAGCAAGCACAAGCAAACCAAGCCGCATTAGCGATGTTGCAAGGGCAAACGGTAACACCTTCAATACAAGCAACAGTATCTGTACCTGCTCCATCAGTACAGCCTGCGTTTGTACAGCCAAACCAAGTTGCTCAAGCCACAACGACACCTTCGCCAGTGGTAGCACCTATTGCTCCAGCTCCGGTTCAAACAGCTCAAGCAGTTCAATCTCAACCGACAGCCAGTCAACCTGTTCAAGCTCCTGTCGCTCAGCAAGTTAGCTCAGCAGCGGTTTCTGCACCAACAGCCGGACTTACACAGCAACAAGTGTTAGACACTATGCTCAATGTAGTTGCTGACAAAACTGGTTACCCAACAGAAATGCTTGAACTTGGCATGGACATGGAAGCAGACCTTGGTATCGACTCAATCAAGCGCGTCGAAATCTTAGGCACAGTACAAGATGAGCTTCCAGGCTTACCAGAACTGAGCCCAGAAGATCTAGCCGAGTGTCGCACCTTGGGCGAAATCGTTAGCTATATGCAAACAAAATTGCCAGCGGCGAACACGGTTGCTGTAGCGTCAACAGGATCAACATCGGTAGATGCTGTTGCACCAGCATCAACAGGCTTAACAGCTGAAAACGTCCAACGCACCATGTTAGCTGTGGTAGCCGATAAAACCGGTTACCCAACTGAAATGCTTGAACTTGGCATGGACATGGAAGCCGATTTAGGTATCGACTCGATTAAGCGTGTAGAAATTTTAGGCACAGTACAAGATGAGCTTCCAGGCTTACCTGAACTGAGCCCAGAAGATTTAGTTGAGTGTCGCACCTTGGGTGAAATCGTTAGCTACATGCAAACCAAATTGCCAGCGGCAAGCACAGTGGCGCCAGCACCAATTGCATCAGCAACGCCAGCAACAGGCTTAAGTGCAGAAAGCGTTCAACGTACGATGTTAGCTGTGGTTGCCGATAAAACCGGTTATCCAACTGAAATGCTTGAACTAGGCATGGACATGGAAGCCGACCTTGGTATCGACTCAATTAAACGCGTCGAAATTCTCGGCACAGTGCAAGACGAGCTCCCTGGTTTGCCTGAACTGAATCCAGAAGATTTAGCCGAGTGTCGCACCTTAGGCGAAATCGTCAGCTACATGCAGACTAAACTGCCTGCAGTCAGCACTGCGGCTCCAGTAGCAACTGTATCTGCACCTGCAACTTCGGGCTTGAGTGCTGATACAGTATTAAGCACCATGATGTCAGTAGTAGCCGACAAAACCGGTTATCCTGCTGAAATGCTTGAACTGAGCATGGATATGGAAGCCGACCTTGGTATCGACTCAATCAAACGTGTTGAAATTCTAGGCACAGTGCAAGACGAACTACCCGGTTTGCCTGAGCTGAACCCAGAAGATTTAGCCGAGTGTCGTACCTTGGGCGAAATTGTCAGTTATATGCAAACCAAATTGCCTGCCACCAACACCGAGGCTCCAGTATCTGCTCCAGCAACAACAGGTTTAAGTGCTGATAGCGTTTTAAGCACCATGATGTCAGTGGTAGCCGACAAAACTGGTTACCCTTCAGAAATGCTTGAACTGAGCATGGACATGGAAGCCGATTTAGGTATCGACTCAATCAAACGCGTCGAGATTTTAGGTACTGTGCAAGATGAGCTTCCAGGCTTACCTGAGTTGAACCCAGAAGATTTAGCCGAATGTCGCACCCTAGGTGAAATCGTTAGTTACATGCAAACCAAATTGCCTGCAGCAACCGCTATTGCGGCGGTCGCACCAACATCAACTGCAAACAAGGTTGACGTTAACACCGCGGCATTACCACCGCACAGCGAGGTAGCGCTAAAAAAGTTACCAGCGGCGGATAAACTCGCAGAATGCTTTTCAACAGACTCTTGTATTGTCATCACAGACGATGGCCACAATGCAGGTTTACTGGCTGAAAAGCTAAATGCAAAGGGATTAACCGTCGCCGTTATTCGTAACCCACAAACCATTACCGTGGCACATTCACCCTTAAGCAGTGATATTAAAAGTTACACCTTGAGCAGCATTGATGATGCCCAAATTGCACAAGTGATTGCCGATATTAAGGCCGACTTGGGCGCTGAACATGCCATTGCGGGCTTTATTCATTTACAGCCGCAAGCTACCGCTAACAGCAGCGAATTAATGTCGTGCACTGTTGCAGCAAAAGCCGCTGTCGACAACGCGTTTTTATGGGCTAAGCATCTTCACGCTGAGTTTGCCAAACCAACTCAAGCTTCGCGTTTATGCTACTTTACCGTGAGCCGTTTAGACGGTGGATTTGGTTATCTTGATAATACTCAGCTAGCAACAGCAGAGCTTAACCAAGCAGCCTTATCTGGTCTAAGCAAAACCCTAAACCATGAATGGCCACAGGTGTTTTGCCGCGCATTAGACATTGCCAACAATATTGATACAGCAAGTTTTGCCGATGCAATCGTTGCTGAGTTATTTGATATCAATGGTGCCAATGCTAGCGCGGACCGCATTAATGAAGTGGGGATCAGTAATCAAGGTCGAGTAACCTTAGTTGCCGGCAACGCTAGCGAACAGTTTGCACCAGCAAGCCTAAACAAAAATGACACGATTTTGGTCACCGGCGGCGCAAAAGGCGTAACGTTTGAATGCGCCCTCACCTTAGCCAAACAATGCCAATCACATTTTGTGTTAGCAGGTCGTAGCCAACATTTCGGTAGCGACTTACCGGTTTGGGCACAAGGCAAAAAAGCCTCTGAGTTAAAAGCCGCTGCCATCGCTTATATTCAATCTCAAGGCAATAAACCAACGCCAAAACAGATTGATGCACTCGTATGGCCAATAAGCAGCAGCCTAGAAATAGATGCTGCGTTAAGTGCTTTCAGCAAGGTTGGCGCCAGTGCTCAGTATGTCTCGATGGATGTCAGCGACGCCACCGCGGTAGCGGCTAGTCTTAAAAGTCTGACTAATGCCAAGGGCGACTCATTAATCATTAATGGGGTTATTCACGGTGCGGGCGTATTAGCCGATAAGCACATTCAAGATAAAACCTTGGATGAACTTAACCGCGTATACCACACCAAAGTGACTGGGCTTGCTAGCATCATTAATGCACTCGACCCACAGCAGATTAAGCTTATTGCACTGTTTTCATCGGCGGCCGGTTTTTACGGTAATACCGGACAGAGTGATTACGCTATGTCGAATGAAATCCTCAACAAAACTGCACTGAAACTAGCGCACACTTTACCGCAAGCTAAAGTGATGAGTTTTAATTGGGGCCCCTGGGATGGCGGAATGGTCAGCTCAGCATTAAAGAAAATGTTTGTTGAACGTGGCGTTTACGTTATTCCGCTACAAGCGGGTGCCGAGCTATTTGCCCACAGTTTATTAAGCCAACAAGGGGCGCAACTGCTTATTGGCTCTGATATGCAAGGTTCATCAGAGCAGGACAATGCTGTAAAAAAGCTTAATGCGGACGCTTTGCTTATTGCCAAGGGTTCGCTGACATTTGCTACTAATACACTTATGACTAAAGCATTTACGGCTAACGCAGTTACGACTGAGGCCGTTACGACTAAGACATCGGCTGCTGATGTTATCAGTCAGACGGTGACTCGAGTATTAACCCCGGCTGAAATGCCTTTTGTTAGCGATCATTGTATTGCTGGCAATCCGGTATTGCCGACGGTATGCGCCATGCAATGGATGCGTGATGCGGCAGAAACTTTATGTCATGTGCCTGTCAGTATTGCTGAATACAAATTGCTTAAAGGGGTTATTTTTGACACCAATGAGCCACATTTGTTGCAACTGGAACTAACGCAAACTAACGCGGGGATCAGCGCGCTGATCACCTCTCGTTTGGTAAACGATCCTAGCGCAACCATGAAACCGCAATACCAAGCTCAATTGGTGATCAATAAAGCAATATTGGCAACTGATGTTGCCAAACCGACTGTTGGCGACAGCATCTTGGCTCAATGGGCTAACATGTCACCATTGTATTCAGGTGCTGAACTGTACCAAAATGGAACCTTGTTTCATGGTCCGCGTTTGCAAGGCATTGCTCAAGTGTTGGCATTTGATGACGCTCAGCTCTTGTGTCAGGTTCAATTGCCGAGCATTAATGCCAGCGATTGCCAAGGTTTTATACCGTCATCGGCATTAGGTGGTAGCCAAATTTTCGCTGAAGACTTGCTACTACAAGCCATGTTGGTATGGGCAAGACTAAAATACGATGCCGCAAGTTTACCATCATCAACCGGTGAGTGTGTTACAGCTTGGCCATTTGCAAATGGCGATAAAGGTTATATTCAACTTGATGTGGTTAAACACAGTGGCAGAATGCTAGTGGCTAACGTGAGTTTATATCATCAAGACGGCCGCCTGAGTTGCCAAATGCTCAATGCTAAAGTAACCATTAGTAAGAGTTTGAATGGGGCATTTATTCCACATCAAGCTTCTGCAGAACTATCACACAAGGACACAGTGTGACAGCCACAGATAACATGGTGCTAAAATCCATTAGTGAGCGTATTTTGCAGCAACAAACCAAGCCAATACGCTTGGCTTTGTTGCTCAGAAAACCCAATATCGACTCGGTTAATGAGCACAAGGTTGCGATTGATACTCAACATAGCGACGGTTTTGAACTGGCGTTATTACACAGCATAGAGCGGCTATCATCCACTACAGATGAAATGATCAATATTGCCGACCGGTTGTGGATAATGCCGGGGCTACTTGCCGCGAAAAATAGCGTCAATGCGCACGCTTATCTCAATGGTGTTGCACTTGGTAACAATCAGGCTGAAGCAATAACCCTCGCGCTGAATCATGCAAAACGTTTACATACTCAACCGCAGATTGTCGCGTTAGATGGCAGCGTAAAAACCAATATTGCCAATAATGCACAAACGACATTGGCCGCAATGACCACCCTAGTAGAGTCTATCGCCAGTCGTTGTATACCAACACACGACAAGGTCAACAGCCAGTATTGGTTTAGCCCACTTCACCAAAGTCGAGTTGCAGCGTTATGTTACCCAAGTGCCAACGGTGTTCAGGCAATGATCTTGACCCAAGGGCGTGCATTAGTCGCCTCAAAGCAATTGGTTAACCCCCAACGTTTATGGCTGCCACTGTGTGCCACTTCATTGACGCAATTGCACACTAAACTGATGGCTTTTTCTGCGCAGGTCAATTCGGCGACAGACGATGTCAGCTTACTAAAACTTATCAAAAGTACATTGGCCGATTATCAAACGGATGCGCCCCTAGCTTTAGTGTTAATGGCACAGGATCGTAACGGATTAATCATAGAAATTAATGCGATGTTGGCAACAATGTCGACTCACCTTCAGCCAGACATTAACGATAACCCGCCGATAGAATATAAAACCCCTGCTGGCAGTTGTTTCTATTCTGCGCCGCTGGGTGATCATGGCTTAAGTTTTGTCTATCCTGGCGTCGGTACTGTGTATCCAAACATGCTCAGTCAAATGGGCTTGGTTTTTCCCAATGTGTATGCCGAACTCGAAAACCAAGGTGACATGCAGTCGATGTTGCAAACCGAGTTTATTTACGCGGCAGATAAAAACCATGCCACACAGATGAGCTTAAGCCAATTAGCCATTGCCGGTGTGGGTGCCAGTTATGTGTTAACCAAACTGTTGCAGCAAGAATTTGCCATTGAACCTAAGTTTGCCTTGGGTTACTCCATGGGCGAAGCGGCCATGTGGGCGAGTCTAGATGTTTGGCAAGCTCCACACACTATGATTGAGGCAACCCAAAACAGCAGTATCTTTACCCAAGATATTTCAGGCGAGCTTCGCTGTGTTCGTCAACAATGGCAATTAGCCAATGACGAAACTATTGTGTGGAACAGCTTTGTGACTCGAGCCAGTATTGACGAACTCACGCCCCATTTAGCGGATTACCCGCGTTCTTATATTGCCATCATTCAAGGCGATACATGTGTTATCGCAGGTTGTGAATCCAGTTGTAAAGCATTGTTAAAACAAGCAGGTAAACGAGGTATTGCAGCCAATCGAATTACGGCAATGCATACACCAGCCGCACTAAATATTACCGACGATGTACGTCAGTTTTATCTGCAACCGCTGTTGGCAAATTTACCCGAACATTTGCAGTTTATCTCGGCGGCTCAAGTCGTGCCTGTCACGCTAGACTCACACGCTATTGCACAATCGATTGCCGATACTTTTTGTCATCAGTTGGATTTTTCTCAGTTAATCCACAATGCTCGAGATCAAGGCTGTCGATTATTTGTGGAAGTCGGAGCCGATAGACAAACCACCACCTTAATTGACAAAATCAATGCTCAAAGTAACAACACGTCCCCAGTAATGGCCGTTGCCGTTAATGCCAAGGGCGGCGACGATGTCAGCAGTTTACTCAAGTGTTTGGGACAATTAATGGCGCATCGCGTGCCTATGTCATTAGCCCCCTTTATTCGCAGCCTTGACGATGCAATTAACTCATTATCTCAGCAGACGGCAATAGCCGACGGCTCACCACTGTCTCGTTGCAGTGAAACATCATTAGAAGGAGAACCTCATTGAGTTCTCAAGCCACCCCTAAAATAGCCATTGTCGGTTTAGCCAATCAGTATCCCGACGCGGATACTCCGGCTAAATTTTGGCAAAACTTATTAGACAAAAAAGATTCACGCAGCCAAATCAGTGCGAGCAAACTCAATGCTTCACCGAGTGACTACTTGGGTGTACAAGGCGAATCGGACCGTTTTTATTGTGATAAAGGCGGCTACATTCAAGACTTTCAATTTAACCCTCAAGGTTATCGTATTGAGCCCAACGCATTTACTGGTTTGGATGACAGTTTCTTGTGGGCAACCGACACCGCGCGAAATGCGTTAACCGACGCGGGTATAGACCTTAGCAATAACGTGCTGCAACGCACCGGCATTGTCATGGGCACTTTATCGTTCCCTACAGCCAAGTCTAACGAGTTATTTGTACCGCTCTATCACAGCGCGGTCGAAAAAGCCTTACAGATTAAACTCCAGCAGCCAAACTTTAATCTGCAATCGTTTAATCAAGCATCGCAAAACAATACCGCAGAAAATGCCAATAACAATAATAATGTAGCGCCTAAAACGGTTAACTTACGTAATGGTGCCATTGCCCATAACGCCTCTAAAATTGTTGCCGATGCTTTGGGATTAGGTGGTACGCAGCTAAGTTTAGATGCCGCCTGTGCCAGTTCGGTTTACGCATTAAAATTGGCCTGCGACTACTTGCATACCGGCAAAGCAGACATGATGCTGGCTGGCGCGGTGTCGGGAGCCGATCCGTTTTTTATCAATATGGGCTTTTCGATATTTCATGCTTACCCAGACCACGGTATTTCTGCCCCATTTGATAGTAACAGTAAAGGTTTGTTCGCCGGTGAAGGTGCAGGGGTATTAGTGCTCAAACGCCTTGAAGATGCCGAGCGTGATGGCGACCATATTTACGCTTTGGTCAGTGGCATTGGCTTGTCGAACGATGGTAAAGGCCAGTTTGTGTTAAGCCCAAACAGCAAAGGCCAAGTGCAAGCATTCGAGCGCGCTTATCGCGATGCAGCAGCAATCGATCCAAGTATCACCCCTGCCAGCATTGAAGTGATTGAATGTCATGCTACGGGGACACCATTAGGCGACAAAGTTGAATTAACCTCGATGGAACGTTTTTTTGAAGATAAACTTCAAGGTAGCGCCACGCCATTAATTGGTTCCGCAAAATCCAATTTAGGCCATTTACTCACCGCTGCAGGCATGCCTGGGATCATGAAAATGATTTTTGCGATGCGTGAAGGCGTGTTGCCACCGAGTATTAATATTAGTACTCCTATTACCTCGCCCAACGGCTTATTTGGTCAAGCGACTTTGCCAAATGCTGTGCTACCTTGGCCCGATAAAGTTGGCAACAAAGCCCGTCATGCGGGGTTATCGGTATTTGGTTTTGGCGGTTGTAACGCCCATTTATTACTTGAGTCGTATCAAGCTAAAGCTAAAACAGTGACACACAGCCCTCTGAATAATACTCAGAACAATAACGCCCAAACTCGCAGCACAACGTTAGTTGATGCAGAAACGCCAATGCACATTACCGGCATGGCTGCGCATTTTGGTCAATGTAGCAGTATTGATGCACTGGCGAAAAAAATCATCGCCAAACAAGCCATCTTTAGCCCGCTACCCACTCAGCGCTGGAAAGGCTTAGACAAACATCCTGAACTATTAGCCCAATATGGCATCACCCAAGTGCCACAAGGCGCGTATATCGATCAATTCGATTTTGATTTTTTGCGTTTTAAAGTGCCACCCAATGAAGATGATCGCTTAATATCGCAACAACTACTGTTGATTAAAGTCGCCGATGAAGCTATCGCCGATGCCAAGCTAACACCAGGCAGTAAAGTCGCGGTATTAGTCGCCATGGAAACCGAACTCGAACTTCATCAATTCCGCGGTCGAGTTAACTTACATAGCCAAATAGCGCAAAGCCTTAATGCTCAAGGTATTCAATTATCTACAGCGGAATATGACAGCCTTGAAACCATTGCGATGGACAGTGTCCTCGACGCCGCTAAGCTTAACCAGTACACCAGTTTTATTGGTAATATTATGGCGTCGCGGATAGCCTCATTATGGGATTTTAACGGCCCGGCATTTACCATTTCTGCAGGTGAGCAATCCGTTAACCGCTGTATCGATGTGGCGCAAAACCTGTTTGCGTTAGGGTCGTTACAAGAACCATTAGATGCAATCATTATTGCCGCTGTAGACCTGTCTGGCAGTATTGAAAATATGTTGTTCAATACCGCCAAGCTTAACGCCAAAGGATTGCGTTCAACGGATTGGTTAGTGGGTGAAGGGGCTGGCGCGCTAGTGCTGCAACAAACTAGTGCTGCACACTCTCAGCTTGACAGCTACGCCAGTATCGACAGCGTTAACTTTACGCCATTGTCACAATTACCAACACAACTGCCAACACAATTACCAACTGAATTATCGGCAGACATTGTTGAGTTAAACCAATCACCTGAATGCATATTAACAACTCAAGGCCAGCAGTTTCCCCAAGGATTAGCGAATGCAACAACAGCCGCCAGTTCAGCGCCGCTATTGAGTAAAGCCCATGATATTCTCGGTCATACATTTGCCGCTTCAGGCATGGCCAGTTTGCTGCACGGTTTAGTGCAAACTCGTCACATCGACAAACCGTCTATCAATGCCAGTGTATTCACCAGTAGCGACAATCAATACTCACAAGTTAATCTGTCGGTTTCTGCGGCGCAACAACACGCATTGCATGCTCGACTGGGTAATAATTTAACTCAACAACTCGCCACGGGCAGTAAGTTAAGTTTAATTAAACAAGTCAGTTTAGGTGGTCGCGATATCTACCAACACATTATCGATAGCCCACTTGATACCCTCGACAGTATTATCAATCAATGTGCTGATATCGCCCCTAGTGCGGTCAGTTCCACTGAAAGTAAGCAACCAACTATTGGTGATAATAGCCCTCTTAGCGTCAATAATAGCGAGAATATCGCCGAGCCTCTTATGTCAGAAAATATGCCAAATAAAACGATTCCAAAGCAGCCAAGGGTTGCCAGTATGACAAATCATACGATTCCACCAGCACATTTAACGGCATTCCAACAAAATCAGTGGTTAGCACAACAAGCGCATTTAGCTTATTTAGCCAGCCGTGATGCAGGCTTGAAAGTGGCTGACAGTTTATTACGGTCCCAATTAGCCGGTTTGAGCCATCAGCCAACAGCGACTCAAGTCGCATCATCGGTTGCTAATACTTATGAGGTTAATGCTGCAGTTCAAACAGCGGTTAAGAGTGAAGCAATTAGCCCCGCTAGGTTAATCCAACCTAATCATGCTTGTGTGCCCGCTTACACTGCACCTATTCCAGCGAATAAACCGTGTATTTGGAATTACGCTGATTTAGTTGAATATGCCGAAGGCGATATCGCTAAGGTGTTTGGCCCAGATTACGCCATTATCGATAGTTACTCGCGCCGAGTTCGCTTGCCGACCACAGATTATTTATTGGTGTCACGCGTCACTAAACTTGATGCCACCATGAATCAATACAAACCGTGTTCAATGACCACAGAATACGACATCCCCGTCGATGCGCCGTATTTAGTGGATGGTCAAATTCCTTGGGCTGTAGCGGTAGAATCGGGTCAGTGCGATTTAATGTTGATCAGTTATTTAGGTATCGACTTTGAAAACAAAGGCGAACGAGTTTATCGCTTATTAGATTGTACTTTGACCTTCTTAGCCGATTTACCTCGTGGCGGCGACACACTGCGTTACGACATTAAAATCAATAACTTTGCCAGCAATGGCGACACGTTATTATTCTTTTTCTCTTACGAGTGTTTCGTAGGCGACAAGATGATCCTAAAAATGGATGGTGGCTGTGCAGGCTTCTTTACCGACCAAGAGTTGGCCGATGGTAAAGGGGTTATTCAAACTGAAGATGAAATAAAACATCGTCAACAAGTGCTCAACAATCCAAATAAACCAACCTTTACCCCATTACTTCACTGTAGCCAAACGGCATTTGATTATGGTCAAATTCATCATTTATTGACTGGTGATATTGGCAGCTGTTTTGGTGGCGACCATGTCGCGCACCAACTGCAAACTGGAATACAAAAATCGCTTTGTTTTGCCTCAGAAAAATTCTTAATGATTGAGCGAGTGAGTCAATTACAAACACAAGGTGGCACGTGGGGCTTAGGCTTACTCGAAGGTCATAAACACATTGCGCCAGACCATTGGTATTTCCCTTGTCATTTCCAAGGCGACCAAGTGATGGCAGGCTCGTTAATGGCAGAAGGTTGTGGCCAGCTATTACAGTTCTTTATGATCCACATTGGCATGCATACTCTAGTCGAGAATGGCCGATTCCAACCATTGGAAAATGCTTCGCAAAAAGTTCGCTGTCGTGGCCAAGTGTTACCACAAACGGCTGAGCTGACCTATCGCATGGAAGTGACTGAAATCGGTATTCATCCCCGCCCTTATGCCAAAGCCAATATTGATATTTTACTCAATGGAAAAGTCGTGGTCGATTTCCAAAACTTGGGTGTGATGATTAAAGAAGATGCCGAATGTACTCGTTATCCGCTTATCTCGTTAGACGCTAGCCCTGCAGTTGATTCAAATGCTAGCAGTAAAGTGATTGCTAACAAAGCCCCGTTAATGGCGCAAATTCCAGATTTAAACGCCCCGACTAACAAAGGCGTTATTCCACTAAAACACGTTGAAGCGCCCATTGTAAGCGCCGATTCAAAGTACGCTAATCGCGTGCCTGATACCGTGCCATTTACCCCATACCATATGTTTGAGTTTGCTACTGGCGATATCGAAAAATGCTTTGGCCCTGACTTTAGTATTTACCGCGGACTTATCCCACCGCGCACACCTTGTGGCGACTTACAGTTAACCACTCGCGTGGTTGAAATTAACGGTAAACGCGGCGAATTGAAAAAGCCATCATCGTGTATCGCAGAATACGAAGTGCCGGCAGATGCTTGGTACTTTGCTAAAAACAGCCATCAAGCGGTAATGCCTTATTCTGTGTTAATGGAAATTTCATTACAACCCAATGGCTTTATTTCTGGCTACATGGGCACCACCCTAGGTTTTCCTGGGCAAGAGCTATTTTTCCGTAACTTAGACGGTGGCGGAAAATTATTACGTCATGTGGACTTACGCGGTAAAACTATCGTCAATTACTCAAAGCTATTATCAACCGTCATTGCTGGCAGTAACATTATTCAAAGCTTCACCTTTGAGTTAAGTGTCGATAACGAGCCGTTTTACACCGGTAGCGCGGTATTTGGTTACTTTAAAGGTGATGCGCTTAAAAACCAGTTAGGCATAGATAACGGCAAAATAACCCAACCATGGCATGTTGATAACAATGTCATGGCAGACATCAGCGTTAACTTACTGGATAAACAGTCACGGGTATTTACTCCGCCAACTAGCCAACCGCATTATTGTTTAGCGGGTGGCCAGCTTAACTTTATCGACAAAGCAGAAATTGTTGAAGCGGGCGGGAAATACGGTAAAGGCTATCTTGCTGCGTCACGCACTATTGACCCTAGTGATTGGTTCTTCCAATTCCACTTCCATCAAGATCCGGTAATGCCAGGTTCATTGGGTGTTGAAGCTGTGATCGAGTTAATGCAAACTTACGCCATCAGCACAGACCTAGGTAAAGGTTTCACTAATCCAAAGTTCGGCCAAATATTGTCGGATATTAAATGGAAATATCGCGGTCAAATTAACCCACTGAACAAACAAATGTCACTTGATGTACATATCAGTGCAGTAAAAGATGAAGACGGTAAACGCATCATAATAGGCGACGCAAACCTCAGTAAAGATGGTCTGCGCATTTATGAAGTCAAAGATATCGCCATCTGTATTGAAGAAGCTTAGGCCAAAAAGGAATAATAATGACAACTCAAGTGCACAACGAAAAGCTTTCTCCTTGGCCATGGCAAGTTAGCCAGCAACACGTCAGTTTTGACCCAGTAGGCATGGACAAAAAGCTTAAAGATTTATCACAAGCGTGTTATGTGGTTAACGACACACAACAAGGCTTAGGGGTTGCTCAGCAAGCCCAAGTCGTGACCGATGCTATTACGGCAGCAAATGCTCTGCCAGTCAGCGCATTTGCCCCTGCCCTTGGCACCCAAAGCTTAGGCGATAGTAATTTCCGCCGCGTTCACGGGGTAAAATTTGCCTATTATGCTGGTGCGATGGCCAATGGTATTTCTTCTGAAGAACTGGTTATTGCGTTAGGTCAGGCTGGTATTTTATGTTCATTTGGCGCAGCTGGGTTAATTCCATCTCGAGTTGAACAAGCCATTAACCGTATTCAAACGGCATTACCAAATGGTCCATACGCATTTAATTTAATTCACAGCCCAAGTGAACCAGCACTTGAGCGTGGCAGTGTCGAGCTATTTTTAAAGCACAAAGTGCGCACTGTTGAGGCTTCTGCCTTTTTAGGCTTAACCCCACAAATTGTCTATTATCGTGCAGCCGGTTTAAGCCGTGATGCAAACGGTGATGTCCAAATAGACAATAAAGTGATTGCGAAAATCAGCCGTACTGAAGTGGCGATTAAATTCATGCAGCCTGCACCCGTTAAAATACTGCAACAGTTGGTGGATGAAGGACTTATTAGCGCTGAGCAAATGGAGTTGGCTCAGCTAGTGCCTATGGCTGATGATATTACTGCTGAAGCAGACTCAGGCGGTCATACCGACAATCGACCATTAGTCACTTTACTGCCCACTATTTTGGCATTAAAAGATCAAGTACAAGCACAATATAAGTATAAAACCCCTATTCGTGTTGGTGCCGGTGGTGGCGTCGGTACGCCTGACGCAGCACTGGCGACATTTCATATGGGCGCAGCCTACATTGTTACCGGTTCAATCAATCAAGCCTGTGTCGAAGCCGGAGCCAGCGAGCATACTCGTAAATTACTGGCCACCACAGAAATGGCCGATGTGACTATGGCACCTGCTGCCGATATGTTCGAAATGGGCGTTAAGCTGCAAGTGGTAAAGCGCGGCACCTTATTCCCAATGCGCGCTAACAAGTTATACGAAATTTATACCCGCTATGACTCGATTGAAGCCATTCCAAGCGAGGAACGTGAAAAACTTGAAAAACAAGTATTCCGCTCAAGCCTGGATGATATTTGGGCTGGCACGGTAGCGCATTTTAATGAGCGCGACCCGAAACAAATTGAGCGCGCTAAAGATAACCCTAAGCGTAAAATGGCGTTAATTTTCCGTTGGTATTTAGGTTTATCAAGCCGTTGGTCAAACACTGGTGAACTTGGTCGCGAGATGGATTATCAAATCTGGGCAGGTCCGGCACTCGGCGCGTTTAACGCATGGGCTAAAGGCAGTTATTTAGATGACTACACCCAGCGTCATGCAGTAGACTTAGCCAAACACTTAATGCATGGCGCAGCTTATTTGGCCCGAGTTAATTTATTAACGGCACAAGGTGTTAGCCTTCCAGTAGCATTACAACGCTGGCGTCCAATTGACCAAGTAAAGTGATCGACTAAATGAAATAGATTGATCTCGCTTTATTGCGAGATCAGCTAGAAAGATAGGAACCGACATGAGCGATACACAGAAACTCGATTTTTCAGCGATTAATGACCCAACATTGGCATCGTTTAATCAACAAAAAAATCTGATAAAACGCATGCTCAAAGGTAACAGCGCAACTTGCAGCGACTGTAGTAAACCGCTGACGCTGCAATTACCGCCTAACACTAAAAAGGCACCAAAAAGTGCTAAAGCCCCAGGGATTTATTGCGCCAAAGGTTGCACCGACATCGAGCTAGACATGGAAGCCGTAGCGTTAATGAAATAGCATTAATTAAGCGAGCCAATTTAATGCCTTCATAAAAAAATGACCCTCTTTAGTAATAGGGTCATTTTTTTCGAGTATTCTTTATTTCACGACCTAACGTTACTTAGCCTGCCATTGCTTAACGATTTCTGGGTTACCACAAAGCTGTTCAATCGGTTTATCGCCGGACAGTGCAGCTTCAAATACAGTAAATGGCACATTAGCCCATAAGCTCAGCTCAAAAGTAGTATTTTCTGTCACCACACCTACACCTTTAGGTGTGCCTGTCATGACAATGTCACCATCGTTTAAGGTCATAAACTCACTGACGGCGTTATAAATAGCGTGTGGCTGGTACATCATTAATTGCTGATGACCTAATTGCGTCACGACATTATCAATGGTTAATTGAAAGCACCAATCTTTGATGTCTGCGATTATAGCAATAAATTCGCTGAATAACGCCGAACCATCAAAAGCTTTAGAACGCTCCCACGGTAAACCTTTGGTTTTTAACTTGGTTTGCAGCTCACGCTTGGTCATATCAAGCCCAACACCAACCCCACTAAACTGACCATTATTCACCATAAAGCACAACTCGGCCTCATAATGTAAAGGCTCACCTAAGTGACTACATAAGGTGTTAGTAATGGCTGAGTTTGGTTTAAGAAACACTACCATATCATCAGGAATGTCATTACCGAGTTCGTGAATATGCTCGGCATAATTACGCCCAATACAAATGATTTTTGATGGCGAGACGAGGCGTACTTGGCCATTTGATTGCGTTAGCGATACTGATTGTAGACTCACATTAACCTCGAATAATTGAAAATAGTAATAAAAATAATCCTTCTAACAATAAAGCTAATCATTTCAAAATAGAACAACCACTTTTTTTAAATAATACTCAAAGCATTATCGCTTGCCTATTAGATGGTGAATAGCTCAATGATATTGCCCCATTAGTCCTAATCAATTGGCACACATGCTCAATAAGCATTTGGATTAAAAAGTGAAATATAACTATAAAAACAAGGGTATATTTCTATTTTCACACAAGGTCATTTACATTATTTTAACAAACAACTACTCTAGAGATTGTCACTATTGAACAAAAAACATCCATGATTACGCATAAATACAACAAGAATGACGTCAAAAAATAACAATAAGAGAGACTAAATGACAATATTCGAATTGACAATCAAACAAAAAATAGCGTTAGGATTTGCCTCGATTGGCTTATTACTGCTTGCTGGAAGTAGTTTTTTTTATCATTCCTTGAGTAAAATTCAAACAGCCAATATTAATATCGAAACCTTAGCAGTACCAGTTCAAAACCAGTCAAATGCCTTGCAAATTACCCTATTAAAAATGGCTAAAACTGGCAGTTTAGCTTATTCACAAATCGATAATGACAATATTGACCTCAGTTATAAGCGGTTCAAGCAATTGCAACTGGAGTTCAGAGAGGTATTAAAGACATTATCTGCAAAAGTGGCTGATCAACCCACAATGCTTCAGTCATTAACTCAAGCTCAAAAATCATACCAGCAGTACGAACAGCAATCGCACATCATGTTCGGCGCTAAACTTGAAATAGGACAAAACCGCGACAACTTCGGCACACTAAAACAGCAATTTGATAATGTTCGAATTAATGCCAGTAACAATATGATTGATTTAGAACTGATAGAAGCCCCGCCGGGCGAACAGCAGTTATTAAATGAAGTCATTGGCGGCGGAGTACGCATCGACGATATGCTGTTTACTCTAGGCAATACCATGACGGAACTTGGCCGATTAACCGCTGTTGATGCTGTGAATATTCATAAACAAGATGTGGCTATGTTATTAGGTAATATTACGGTTAATGGCAACTACTTAACCCAACAAGCAGAGCCTTTGGGTGCTACTGAGCTATTTGTAGATTTTGACACTAACTTGCAAACAATTAAACAGTTCACCGATAAACCAGGCAGCTTGTATCTCGCACAAGAAAATGTCGTCAATCAGCAGCGCTTAGCTGAGAATAGTAACCTGCAAGCCAACACCTTTTTTGATGCAACTAACAATCAGTTAGAGCAATTAGTAAAGCTCGCCAACGAACGATTCCACCAGTTACAAATGGTTGCGATTGATGACGTTAGTACCGCACAAACATTGGCTGTTGCAATGGCGGTGGTGTTTGTCTTGATGGCGATGTTTATCTATTACTTTACCTCAAAAGCCATGTTAGGCCCCCTACAAGCCATTAACAGTGCATTATCGCGAATTGCCAGCGGTGATTTATCTCGGCGATTAACCAAGAGAAATAATGATGAATTTGGCGAGTTGATGGATAACATCAATAAACTGTCTGACGACCTGACTAATTTATTGCAAGACATTAGTCGTGATGCACACCTGCTAGATGAATCCGCTATTCGCTCGCAAGCGCAAAGCGAAACAATATCCCTTTCAGCTTCCGCACAAATTAACAATATTAGCCAAGCTAAGCAGCTTACAGAGCAAATACATCACAGTTCAAATCAGGTCAATGAGCAAGCCTCTGAATCTGAACAACATGTTAAATTAGCTTCCTCGCAAGGATTACAAATAAAAAGCATTGCTAATGATAACCGTTTCCGTATTGAAGCCTTATCAACCAGCTTGCGCGACTCTGTGGAGATCATGGCAAAACTCAGTCAGCACAGTGATAATATTGGTGGGATTTTAACCACCATCAGTGCTATTGCCGATCAGACCAATTTGCTAGCATTGAATGCTGCAATTGAAGCTGCAAGAGCGGGTGAACATGGGCGTGGCTTTGCCGTTGTTGCTGATGAGGTTCGTTCATTAGCCTCTAGAACGCAACTATCAACCGCCGAAATTCAAACCATGATTAGTGCCTTACAGCAAGAAACAACTTATGCCGTTACAGCAATCTCACAAGGACAAATACAAGCCAGTGAATGTGTAGAACAAAGCCAGTCGTTGCATGATGCAATCGAGCAAATAGAAGCGGCGCTTAGCACTATTAATGGTATGAGCCAAAGCATTACTCATGCAGCCAATGAACAAGTAAGCCATAGCCAACAAATAGAGCAAACAATGACCCAAACAGCCGATGCAGCAGAACAAAATGCTCAGGAGTCTGCTTCAATGACACAGCAAAGCCAGCAATTAAATCAATTAGCTCATTCGCTTACCACCTCTGTTGAACGCTTTACACTCTGAGCAGTAGCGTAATAAAAGCGGTAGTCAGAGAAACAATAAAATAGGCCAGTAATCGCAAGATGTCTGGCCTATTTTGACTCTGTAAAAGATGCTGTGGCGTATCGTCTATTTCTTACCTAATGTTCCTACAGCAAAACGCCTAATAATAGATCGAACCATCAACACTGACTGGCCCAATTCACTACTGTTATGTAACGATTTTTCTGATGAAGCTTTAGTAATTTCTGCAGAATCTGCAATATCAATAATTTGCTGATTAATATGCTCAGCGACTGCACTCTGCTGCTCTACCGCCGCAGACATATCTAAGGTAAGTTGGGTAATTTGTTCAACGGATTGGTTAATCGACGCTAATGCGTTACGCGTTTTATCAACAATCTCAACACCTTTACTGGCTGCTTGCTCCCCCCTAACCGACACTTGAACGGCATTACTGGCTCGCTTCGTTAGTACGCTCACTATGCTGTGAATTCTATCGGTCGATTCTCGAGTTTTCAGTGCTAGGGAACGTACTTCATCTGCAACAACGCTGAATCCACGACCTTGTTCCCCCGCCCTTGCGGCTTCAATCGCGGCATTTAAGGCCAACAAATTGGTTTGGTCGGCAATACTCGAAATAAGACTGGCCGCTTGGCCGATCTCATTTGTAGAGTCAGATAACTCGCGTACTGTTTTAGCGATATCCGCGACAGACAGATTTAATTCATCAATAGACTGTTTAGCTTGATTAGCCAGTTGGGCTCCGTCGGTAACATTGTCTAATGCTTCTTTTGCGCTGTAAGCATTACGCTCGACATTAGCGGACACTTCTTGAATAGCTGTAGACATCTGGGTAATTGCCGAAGCAATCTGTTGTGTTGATACACTTTGTAAACTTACCGCTTTAGCCGTTGATTCAGCCTCAAGTTGAGTGTGCTCGACAATGCCATCTAATGATTTTGCAGCATCTTCAATACGCGTCATCGCTGTACGACAACGAGCAACTTCGCAACCCAGAGCCAATTTTGCCTGCGCTTTAGCGCCAAAATCAGCAAAATAGGTTTCTGCCACAATGAGATCTGTAAACGAATTAGGATTAAGTTTGACGACTTCATACCAATCTTGTTGCTGTTTATAGCCCAACCAAGCCGTTGATAATACAAGGGTGAATAAACCCATTGCACCAGGGACAACCCCCCAGAACTCAGTTAATACAATGGACAAAATAAACATTGGTAACCATGCGGGTAATAATTTAATTACTTGATGTTTTATTTTTGCATGAAGTGGTCTTGGTGACTTATTAGCTTTTATTCTGGCATAAGCCGCTTCAGCACGGGCAATTTCACTTGGTAATGCAGTAACCCTAACAGACTCGTAACCTGCTATTTTATTATTTTCGAATACTGGAGTAACAAATGCGCTAACCCAATAATAATCACCATTTTTACGACGATTCTTAACCAGTCCCATCCACACTTTACCGCTTGAGATACATGCCCACATAGCGTTAAACACTTCACTTGGCATGTCTGGATGGCGCACAAGATTATGTGGTTTACCGATTAGCTCACTGTTATCAAAACCGCTGACCTCAACAAAAGCATCATTACAATAGGTAATATGACCGCGCAGATCGGTTCCTGAAATTAAACGAAGATCTTCATCGAAGTGGTATTGTGTTAGGGTAACTGGTTGATTAATGCGCATAGGCACTGACATCCTTGTTTTTGTATCGTGTATAAGAAAACCCATTAATGCTATCTGTACACCAATAATGCGTAGACAACGGTTCCATTTAATGAGGTGGTGGATTTATGTCATCACTGTCGTTAGTGAGCCATAACCCTATTTTTTATAGGTTATTATAGTTTGGTATGTATTTGAAAATTGTCAATTATATAATTTAATAGACACAACAGATGTTCCGGACAAAGCATGATGTAGTAGAGTTGAACAAAAGTCGTTTTTTTTATCGCAAAAGATAATTTAAAATAAAAAACCTTTAAAAATAGAATATTACGAACTTTAATTAGCTTATTTCAAAGTTGAAGATAAATTGGTTAGTCACAAAGCAGAATAGGTTATTAATCATGTATTGTGGTAATAAAATTAACATGTAAGGCAAAGTATGCCCTACATGTTAATCAGACGCTCGAATAACCCAAGTGATATGTCCAATCCGTTAACCATACCTACTTGAGTGACAACTGAGCCAATAACTAAAAACGCCAATGCAAAAGAAATTAAGCGTATTCTTGCATAAAATCGTCAAGGTTATCGTTGATGATTTCTATCTCGTCACCGCTAAATTGCGCGATATGAAACAAGGCTTCGCCTTCATTGGTAACAGGAATATTACTGTTACCAATAATAATTCCGTCAGTAGGTGCGAGCAAAGGCGATGGTTCACCACCCAAAGGGTTAACGATGTTGGCTAACACCTGCCCTTTAGAGACGCGCTCACCCAATTTAAGCTTAATATTAACTAATCCATCAGACTCACTGCGGACCCAATAACTGCGGCTGGCATTAACACTGGTACTTTTAGTTTTAATTTTGCCTTTAGTCATACTTAAACAGCGCATCACATTGATAACGCCGTTAACGCCAGATTTAATCGACATATCACTAAAGCGCAGTGCTTCACCTGCCTCATATAAAATACAAGGAATATTCAGGCTGTTAGCATAACCGCGCATTGAACCTTCACGCGCTTTTGATGACATTATCACCGGTGCACCAAAAGCATTTGCCATGTCGAGCATCACTTCATCGTCGGTATCACAACGGATCTGCGGTAAATTATCACGATGGATAGCACCGGTATGCAAATCGACAATATGCGTTGCTCGTTTAACTAAAATACTACTAAACAAATGGGCCAAACGACTCGCTAGCGCACCTTTAGCAGAGCCCGGAAAACAGCGATTTAGATCGCGTCGATCCGGTAAATAACGAGATTGTTGAATAAAACCAAACACGTTAACGATAGGAACAATTAACAAGGTTCCCGTTAAGGTTTTAGCATTAACACGACCGAGCAAACGTCGACATATTTCGATGCCATTTAACTCATCACCATGGATTGCTGCGCAAACCAATAAAACAGGTCCCGCTTTAGTGCCGTGAAACACTTCAACGTGCAAATCCATCGGTGTATCGTTATACAGTTTTGCTGCAGGCAATTTGACACTTTGTTGAGTACCTGCCGCTACGCTAACATCACCGATAACAAACGGTTCATGCTTTTTTGCCATTAACCAACACCTTTCGTTTTTGAACTTGTGGATTTAACGTTTTTCTCAATAAACTGAATAATTTTTTCAGCAACATCAATACCAGTAGCTTTTTCGATGCCTTCAAGACCTGGAGATGAGTTAACTTCCATCACTAATGGGCCGTGTTTTGAACGTAAAATATCTACACCAGCGACATTAAGACCCATTGTTTTGGCAGCACGCAACGCGGTCGAACGCTCTTCAGGCGTTAACTTAACAATGCTAGCAGAACCCCCACGGTGTAAATTAGAACGGAATTCACCGGGTAATGCTTGGCGTTTCATTGCAGCAATCACTTTATCACCAATAACGAAGCAGCGGATATCTGCACCACCAGCTTCAGCGATATATTCTTGCACCATGATGTTAGCTTTTAGGCCCATAAATGCTTCAATAACAGATTCAGCCGCTTTACGAGTTTCAGCTAAGACAACACCAATACCTTGAGTACCTTCAAGTAACTTAATAACACAAGGGGCACCACCAACCATGTCCAATAAATCAGGAATATCAGCAGGCTTACTAGCAAAACCAGTCACGGGTAAACCAATATTCTTACGAGACAAGAGTTGCAATGAACGTAATTTATCCCGTGAGCGAGTAATAGCAACAGACTCGTTTAACGGGTGAGTGCCCATCATCTCAAACTGGCGCAATACCGCGGTACCATAAAAAGTGACAGATGCACCAATACGTGGAATAACCGCATCAAATTTTGGCAGTTCTTCACCACGAACATGAATGCTAGGGGCATTCATGTTGATGTTCATATAACACTTTAATGGGTCGACAATTTTTATGACATGACCGCGAGCTTCAGCAGCTTCTTTTAACCGACTTGTCGAGTATAAATTCTTATTTCTCGACATTATTGCAATATGCATTTGTTATTCTCCTGCTAGAAATGATTCTGCTGAATTAACCAAAAAACGCCCTTCTAATGCGCGGCGTCCCAATAACATTCTAAATTTCATGTGATCTCTATTGGTTAACGTCAGTTCGATGTCAAAAAGTTGGTCACCGATTAAGATCGGCGTTTTTATCACGTAGCGTTTCGTTACATGACCACCAGAGTCACTAACATCTCGGCGATCAAAGACATGGAATTCACAGACGACTTCACGATCTGAACCTTGGTCAGGGTGAAGCCAGACTCGAACCCATTTTTGGTTTTCTTTTTGAAACGGTTTTATTTTGAACGCATGTAAACAAGATGTTTTTGCGCCAGTATCCACTTTGATTTTGACTCTTTCGTTGCCAATATCAGGAAAAGTGCCCCATTCACGCCAACCCACAATACCGAGGGAATGTTCAGTCATGGTCAATCCTTTCTTGTAGAGGAATTATTCATTCCAAAGTGTTATCTTTCTAAAAATTCAATATTTGAGCAGACACCACAATTAAGTTTTTTCATTGCACTACTCAACGTATATTTTTTGTTAACCAAACGTTAACCGACAAAGTTTTTGTCAAAAATGTAGCTTTCAAAACAATTTTAACACCAACACTTTATTTATATCAAACTAACATTGACAACATATCTAAAATAAATTTCTATGTCAGTAAGTTACGATAACAATACGACCATATCTAAAGCGCTAAAAACTAACATCCACCTTGACTTACAATACAAAAATCACGTAATTAAAATTAAAACGTTCAAATAACGTGCATAATATTAATGGCTTAAAACAACTCTAGCTATTTCACTCAGAGTAGACATTGTTTAACATGATAGCCAAATTATAACATTAATATCTGCATCGCTATTGTAAAAAAGGTATCGTCATGTTCAGTCAACATAGTTTCGATTTTTTAAACAGTCTAGCAGTTAACAACGATAGAGAATGGTTTAAAACCAACCAACAGCAATACGAAGATCAAGTGAGAACACCAGCATTAAAGTTTATAGAAGCCATGCAAGGGCCTATTTTAGGTTTGTCTCCACGCTTCACTGCAGTGGCTAAAAAAGTTGGTGGTAGCTTAATGCGCCCACAACGCGACAGTCGCTTTAGTAAAGATAAAACACCCTATAAGACTAATGTCGGCATTCAGTTTAAACACTTTCAAGCCAAAGATGTCCATGCTCCGGGATTTTATGTTCACATCGCTAATGATGAATGCTTCATTGCCGCGGGTATTTGGCACCCAGAATCAAAAGATCTCAATGCCATTCGTCATTGTATTGATGAAAACCCTAATGCTTATCAAAAAGCATTAACTCAACTGTCGCAAGCAGGATTTGAATTAACGGGAGATAGTTTAATTAGACCTCCACGAGGATTTGATAAACATCACCCAATGATTGACGAGCTCAGGCGCAAAGACTTTATTGCCATCAAACCAATTAGTTCAGAACAAGTATGCCAGGCTGATTTTATTGAATTTTGTACACAAGAATATCAACATACGCGCGCCTTGATGGCTTACTTATGTTTTGCATTAGATCTAGACTTTTAAGTGCGAGTGAATCATAACATCATCATAGAAGCGTCGTTTCGACGACGCGATTAAGCGTATTTAGCACAGAACGCTGGTGATAACCTTTTAGAAATATTTAATATTACAAGATTATCACTAAGATATGATGTCATTTTCGCCAACATAGTTTTAGCTCATCATTTAGATAAGCCGTGTTAAACTAGCAAAAAATAGTCCCCTGTACAGCATCAGTTATGTGCTGTGCGGCAATATCAGGTTAATTCATGAGTCATAATATTCCCGCCATGTCTAACGCATCCACATCAGACGAGACACATGCGCAAGAAATAGCTGCGACGACACCAGCACAAAAACGAGCCCTAAGTTACTCAACCACTATTGAGACTCTGTTTAATCAGGTTATGAGTACCAACATGCCTGCCGATCGAATCATTGGCCAATATTTTCGTGAACATAAAAAACATGGGTCAAAAGATAGGCGAGTGATCCGCGAAAGTTTGTTTGGTCTATTTCGCTGGTGGGGCTGGTTAAACCAATTAAATTCAAGCCAAAAACACACTACATGGTTTCAACAGCTAAGCACATGCGCGATGTTGGAACAACATGAATGGAATGACGTTGCTACTGCCTGGAATGACTTCGCGAGTTGGCCTCAAACCCGCCCGGACCAAGTTGAACTGATAAATAATGCTTCATTGAATGACAAATTAACCGCCTTTATGACGGTAAGTGGCATTGATACCTGTCAACTAACCCAGTTGTTGCCACAATGGTTTTGGCAACTGTGTCCTATAAATGATGTTGATCAATATGCAGTTGTTAATGCTATGAGCAGCCGCCCTCCGATCTGGGCTCGTGCACAAACATTATCAACAGAAAAAGTGATCAAATCTCTTGGCCAAGCTGGTATTGAAGCAAAAGCGAATAGTTACTTTTCAGATGCCATAAATTTAGGTCATAAGAGTATTAACTTAAATGAAGTTAATGTTTATAAACAAGGTTATCTTGAAATCCAAGATTTAGCTTCACAAGTTATTGGACAAATTTGTCAGCCAAATAACCATGATAAATGGTGGGATGCTTGTAGTGGTGCTGGCGGCAAAACACTGCAATTATATTCATTAATGTTACAGCAAGGCTCTGCCTTAACGGGCAGTATTATTGCATCAGATATTCGAACTAAACCGTTAGAAGAGCTACGCAAGCGTGCCAAACGTGCAGGTTTTGATAATATTAGTGTTGCACCTTGGAAAGGCGACGTATTGCCTGTAGACGCGAATGCTTTTGACGGAGTATTAGTCGATGCTCCTTGTAGCTGCACAGGTACTTGGCGTAGAAACCCTGATATGCGATGGCTTGATGATGCCAGTGCAGTAACAGATAAACCGATGCTACAATTAGCCATTTTAAGACGTAGCGCAGTGGCGGTAAAATCAGGCGGTAAATTGGTTTATGCAACTTGCTCTTTATCACCTAGTGAAAATGAACAAATTGTAAAAGACTTTTTATCTGAAACAGCCGAGTTTGAACTTGAACCGGTCACGCATCCTTTTACAGGGCAACTATGTGATATGCTGACAATTTGGCCTCAGCAAGCTAACAGTGATGGCATGTTTGTCGCAAAAATGCGCCGCAAGTAGTACGCCTAGCCGAAAGAGAATTAAAATTTCCCACTAAAAAGCCATCATATCGATGGCTTTTTTATTATTGTGAAACAACGACTAACTGTCTATCTTCGATGAAGGCGTAATATTAATTCAGCTTCTGCTTTAGGTAACTCACACTCTTGCATTAGCTCTTCAATACCGGCCCCCAAACCCACCATTTTTACGGCTCTAGAATATAACTTGGCTTGTGGGTCTTGCTGGCTAGCTTCTTCCAGCATATCAAACTGCTTGGAGAGTTTTTTCTCTAATTCGACAACACGCCTTCCTACACCAATAGTACCACTACGCAATTCGTGTAATTCACGTTTAACAGCTTCTCGCTGACGATCGCTTTCTTTTACTAGCACTGTCAGAGCATTAACTTTAGTCTTTAATTTGCTCGACTGTTTTTGTAAGTAAAGTACCAAACCAAGGCATGCAATAACGTACACTAAAGCTGCAATTAGAAATTCATCACCCATTAACATACCTTTGTTGCTTCAACAAAAAACAAAACTAAAGCCAAAACAAAAAGCCAACAGTTATTCGGTTGGCTTTTTTCATCAGATTACGATTAAATTTGTGTTAATTCTACCCACTCATCATCAGACAATAATTTGTCCAAATCGACTAGAATCAATAATTCATTATCGCGGTTACTCACACCTTGAATATATTTAGCACTTTCTTCAGTGCCCACATTTGGTGCGTTATCAATTTCTGAGCGACGTAAATAAACCACTTCAGCTACGCTATCAACCAAAATACCAATAACTTGTTTTTCAGCTTCAATGATAACCACTCGAGTAGAATCATCTAGTTCGGCTGATGGCAAACCAAAACGTGAACGCGTATCGATAACCGTTACCACGTTTCCGCGTAAGTTAATAATACCTAAAACGTAATCTGGTGCACCTGGTACAGGAGCAATTTCGGTGTAACGTAATATTTCTTGAACTTGCATTACGTTAATACCGTAGGTTTCATTATCTAGCTTAAATATAACCCATTGTAATACCAAATCGTCTTTAGCTGCAGTAGCCGCTGCTACACTTCTAGAATTGCTCATAGTTAACCTCGGTCAATCGAATCCTGACAACCTAAACCTGCATCAAGCATTTTGATTAATGCTTGAACATGTAAAATGCCACACATTTGTTGTTTTACTACCCCAGCAAGCCAAGGACGCTTACCCGGTTTTTCACGCCAATTGACGTGTGATTTATCTATTTTAACGGCGTTAACTAACGATTCGCACGTTAATCCCCACTGACTATCTTCAAGCATAACAAGATATTGATAATTTACTGTTTGTGCTAATTCTGGAGAATATTTTTCAGGCATCACCCAAGCACACGTATCAACCACATTTATTTTAGTATCTCGATGGGTTTGCACCCCTTTAAACCAAGAGGGCCTACCTATAAGATGGCTTATCTTCTCAATTTTAATAATCCCACCCAAACTGACCAATGGCACCGCGAGTGTTAACCCTGCTACATTGAAGAATAACACCTGAAATTCATCATCAAGTAATTCTTGTAAATCATGGGTAATACTGGGCGGTTGATACCCAACCTGAGTCTGTGGCGCATCGTGCTCTTGCGACGCCGAGTTCTCTACCAACTGATCATGCTTAATGATAGCGTCTTTTATATCAGCATGTGAACTTTCGTTATTGTTTATATCGACTAACGGCTTGATTTCTTTATCCGTTAATTCTGTTTGTTGTATTTTTGTATGAGTAATGTCCGTTTCAGGCTCAATATGAGTGATAGCCTGACGAACTCGTTCTGCACTGGCTTTAATCTGTTGCGATAAATCGGTTTCAGCCTTGGGTTTAGACACTGCAGATAATAATTTTTCAAGTGCCAGCTTATCGACACTGGTTGTTGGCTCTGCATATTGCCTAGCAATAACAGGAACAACCTTAGATGATGTTAGTTGCGAATAATGTGCCGACAGCATCATTTCGGCCGATGTATGAGTCGATTTTTCCTCGCTAATGCTTGACGTTTTATTGCCGCTGTCTTTAACGGTATTAGCGGAAATACTTGGTTTTACCTCAAGGCTTTGTTCAGTAATCGGCTTAGGCGATTCCTGTAATAAAAGACTGAAATAATCAAAAACAGTTTCATCAACCGATTTTGACATGGGTAAACTCCTGAGAAAATAAAAAATCCAGCAGGCGATTATATGCTTTTACACCTCGGCTACTGGCTGAATAATGTGATGCGGGTAAATGAGCCAAACTTGCATCTCTAAATTTTGTATCTACAGGTATTACATCATTAGGCCACAGTGTTGGACCATATTTATCCTGCAAAAATTGTAATGCGATTGGGGACGCTTTAGTGCGCTTGTCATACATTGTAGGTAATACAGTATAGCTATAACGAGTTTTCTTAGAACGCCCCATTATTTCCATCGTTTTCACCATACGTTCGAGTCCTTTTATAGCCAAAAACTCAGTCTGGACTGGGATAATAATGTGATGACTTGCTGCTAATGCATTAACCATTAACACCCCTAATACTGGTGGACAATCGATAATAGCAACATCATATTTATCTTCAAGCAATGCCAATAAGTTGCGCAACACCAAACCCATTCCTTCTTGATGACCTAATGACCTATCAAGTGTAGCTAACGCCATGTTCGCAGGAATGATATCAAGCCCTTCGATTTGAGTTGGGAGCACATTCTGTAGAATAAACTCTTGGGTCAGCGTCTGATGATTCAAAAAGACATCATAAAGTGAACAAGGCACTTCATCGGAATCAATACCTAAATAATAGCCCAATGAAGCGTGAGGATCGGTATCGATCATCAGCACTCGTTGACCACGTTTAACCAACGCTCCGGCTAAACTGGCTACTGTGGTGGTTTTACCTACTCCACCTTTTTGGTTAGCTACCGTCCATACTTTCAAAAAAGCCTCTCAACTCATTATAATGGTACTATTATGGAATATTGACTACTGCTTGTGTTTTTTATCATCACGGGTTGTTACACGGATCCCACCATTAGGTAAACGGATCACTTTAACCCCCTGAGCATCTTCTGATACTATGACTTCTTTATCAATTTGTTCAGCAGCAACATCTGCATCGTGCTCAACCTTATCAATATCAGTAAACGGTGCGTCATCTAAAGTACCCGGACCAAACAGCACACTTTGGGGTTGTTTATTTCCTGCAGACGCTATAATTGCTTGAGTTTGTTCAGGATGCTGAGTTAACCAATTAGCAATATTAGCGGCTTGATCATCGGGTACCATTAATAACACTTGAGATGCCGTTAACCGCGCGACATCTTGCTCTAATAACGTCACTTTTTGATGAGCATCAATATACAAACCCGCTAATACTACGATGGCAATAAAGGATAAAAAAAATCCTAGCATTTGCTTGGTCTGTAATGAGTACTCAGGCTTAGCCACGACTAGACTCTTTTAAAATAGCTTCAGCCATATTGTCCAACGAAATAGAGTGAGTCGAGATACCGGTTGATGCCACAGCTTGAGGCATACCATATACCACACAGCTTGCTTCATCCTGTGCCCAAATAGTGGCACCAACAGACTTCAACATTCTGGCACCTTCTCTACCGTCAGCCCCCATTCCGGTTAATACAACCGCTAAAACATCACCGCCAAAAGCTTTGGATGCTGATGCAAAAGTAATATCAACACACGGTTTATAGTTCATTTCTTGAGTTCCAGAGATGACTTTAAGTCTTCCAGAAATACCGCTTCGCTCAATCATGAGCTGCATGCCTCCAGGCGCTAAATAAGCACAACCAGGGCGCATAACATCACCATTTTCGGCTTCTTTTACCTCAATTTTACACAAGGTATTTAAACGAGCTGCAAAAGCTGGAGTAAACGCCGCAGGCATATGCTGTATCAACACAATAGGATGAGGATAATTTGCTGGAAATGCAGTTAATACTTTCTGTAATGCTACTGGTCCACCGGTTGAAGTTCCAATGAGTAACAATTTATATTGCTTACCACTGGCCCGAATAGATGATATTGAAGACGTTGTAGGATTAGCGCTATGACGATCTGCCGAGATTGTGGATAAACTGGAACGAGTCGCTACTGGCGTTGTTGTGGAAGCCAAACGACTACTTAACGGGCGACGAGGCGTATTTGTCTCTGGAGCAGCAATCGTTGAACGACGAGATTCTATTGTTGAAGTAGGTGTTAACGAACTTGACCGATACATCCTACGTCGACCTAACGCTTTAATTCGTTGCTGTAACAAAAGAATCGCATCGTCTTTATTCGTTGCTATATCTTCAAAACGTTTTGGCAAAAAATCTAATGCGCCGGCTTCTAACGCATCAAGTGTCGCTTTAGCACCATCATGAGTTAATGATGAAAACATCAAAATAGGTGTAGGATTATTAGCCATAATTTCACGGACAGCAGTTATACCGTCCATCACAGGCATTTCAATATCCATCGTAATGACTTGAGGCTTTAATTTTGCAGCCATTTCAACAGCTTCTTTGCCGTTAACGGCAACTGCGACGACTTCGAGATCAGGATCTTGATTGACAATCTCACTGACTCGACGTCGAAAAAAGCTAGAATCATCTACAACTAGTACTTTTATGGCCATTTAATTCCTTAAATAATGGAACTTTTATTCTTATTTTTTGCTTTTAGCGTAATGTTTTAGTAGTCCTGGCACATCTAAAATCAGTGCAATACCACCATCGGATGTAATAGTCGCACCCGCCATTCCTGGAGTTCCTTGTAACATACTGCCAAGCGGTTTAATGACAACTTCTTCTTGGCCTATCAATGCATCAACAACAAAACCAATTTGCATCGTGCCAAGCTGAACAATAACCACATGACCATGCTTTTTATCGCCATGTTTAAATGTTGATTTTTTACTGTGCAGCCAATGTTCTAGGTAGAATAATGGCACGGCCTTATTACGGAAAATTACCGTCAATTGACCGTCTACTATATTGGTTTTTGTTAAATCTAAATTAAAGATTTCATTCACACTCGATAATGGTAGTGCAAAAACTTGATTAGACACATCAACCATCAATGTCGGCATAATAGCCAAGGTTAATGGCACTTTAATTTCGAGAACCGTGCCCTTACCTTTCATAGAATCAATATAAACAGTACCGTTTAGTTGGTTGATGCGGGTTTTCACCACATCCATACCCACTCCACGTCCTGAAATATCTGAAATTTCAACTTTGGTTGAAAATCCTGGGGCAAAAATCAAGTTATAAGCTTCGTTATCGGTCATTCTCGAGGCGGCATCTTCATCAAGCACACCACGACTTATCGCGATTTGTTTTAGTTTCTCAGGATCCATTCCCGCGCCATCATCCTCAATTTTAAGCAGGATATGGTCGCCTTCTTGGCTAGCCGATAAGGTAATTGTACCGGTTCGAGATTTACCACTCGCTTCACGAGTAATCGGCATTTCGATACCGTGATCAACTGAGTTACGAACCAAGTGGACTAAAGGATCGGCTAATGCCTCAACTAAGTTTTTATCAAGATCGGTGTCTTCACCAATCATGATTAAATCAATTTCTTTATTTAAGGTACGAGCTAAATCGCGAACAACACGCGGGAAACGACCAAAAACTTTCTTAATCGGTTGCATGCGGGTTTTCATCACCGCACCTTGTAAATCAGCCGTAACCAAATCTAGGTTTGCAAGCGCCTTGGACATTTCTTCGTCTTCACGATTAATGCCTAAACTAACCAATCTGTTACGCACTAAAACTAACTCACCGACCATATTCATAATTTGATCTAAACGAGCAGTATCAACACGAACTGTTGTTTCGCCTTGTGGGACAGACGCCGCTTTTGCAGGCGTTTTATCTTTTACTGGCTCAACCTTTGAAGCAAAAGCCGGGGCTGATGTCGCTACTGGTTTAGCTGTAGGGGCTGGACTCGTTTTTGCTGCTTGTGGAGGTGCGACGGCTTTAGTAGGTTGAGCTGGAGGAGGCGTTTGCGATTTAGCGACTGGCGCAGTACCTTTACCATGTAATTCATCTAAAAGACGTTCAAATTCATCGTCTGTGATTTCATCAGAATCAACCAAGGGTTCAACAATAGGCTTTGCAGCGGGCTTAGATGGAGCAACAGGTTTGGTTTTAGCTTCGAATGAACCAGAGCCATGTAATTCATCTAATAATGCTTCAAACTCATCATCAGTGATTTCATCGCTACTACTTGCGGCAGGCTTTGAGTCAATATTGTCTTTTTTTACTTCAGAAGGTTTAGCTGCAACAGGACTTTTACCCGGACCATGTAAGGCATCAAGCAACGCTTCAAATTCTGACTCATCAATGTCATCAATACTGCCAGTGTCAGACATTTCCGTTGATGGAATACTGATATCTTCGACGTATTCAGGCTCACTAAATTCAACAATATTTTCAATTGGTTCCGGTTCATCCGCCGACATTTCTGAAGGTAATGGTGCACCCGAACTTAATAATTTGAGTTTAGCAAGTAATGCAGAATCAGCAGGGTCTTGTGATTCTCCCTGTTGAGTTTGAGCAAACATGGAATTAATGGCGTCGACCGCTTGCAAAATAATATCCATTAATTCTGCATTTACGCCACGTTTACCGGTGCGTAATAAATCGAACGTGTTTTCTGCTTCATGACATACGTCAACCATCGGTTTTAGACTTAAAAAACCAGCCCCACCTTTAACGGTATGGAATCCACGGAAAATAGCATTAAGTAAATCACTGTCATCAGGATTATTTTCAAGAGCAACTAGCTGCTCCTGTAGAAGCTCTAAAATCTCGCCAGCTTCAATTAAAAAGTCCTGGAGTATCTCTTCATCAACATCAAAAGACATTAAATTGACTCCTAATTAGAAACCCAGACTTGATAGCAGATCGTCTACTTCATCTTGACCTGTCACCACATCTTCACGCAGTTCAGCATGCATGATGGGACCTTCTGCTTCTATTTTATTTTCGTTTATAGTTGGCGATGATTCGGTAGTATGATCACCGAATACCGTTAGCATTGAGACCAAATTACTTTCTACTTCACGAACCAAATCAATCACTCGACGGATCATCTGCCCCGTCAAATCTTGGAAGTCTTGCGCCATCAAAATTTCATTTAATAACTCGCGAAGACGATTAGAATCATTTTCACTATGTAACATAAACTGCTGAACATCATGACAAAGTGACTTAAACTCACCCATTTCAATGTCACGACGCATCAATTTATCCCACATTGGCGTCACTGATTGTATATTGCTAATGATGGTATCGGCCAAAGGTAGACATTCTTCAACTGCATCCATAGTTTTATTTGCAGCTTGTTCTGTCATGTCGATAACATAATTCAATCTTTCTTTAGCATCTGGTATTTCAGTATTAGCTAATTCAGATAAACGGTTATCAACTTGAAAATCTTTTAGTGCGCTATGGAGTTGTCGAGTTAGCTTACCGACCTCTTCAAAAAGCTCACGCTGCAATGGCGTAGCAAGCTCTCTGATCATTTCATCGGCTTTATCTTGTTGACCCAAGGTAAGCAATTCAACAAGTTCTTGGGCCTGTTCGAGGGTGATTAACCCCGATATTGATGCCTGCATGACTTATCCTTGCTTATGCGAGTCGTTCAAAGATTTTATCTAACTTTTCTTTTAACGTAGCTGCGGTAAAAGGTTTTACTACATAACCATTTACACCGGCTTGCGCGGCAGCAATAATCTGTTCACGCTTAGCTTCTGCAGTTACCATTAGCACAGGTAAATGCTTTAACGAATCATCTGCACGGATTGCTCTAAGTAAGTCAATACCTTGCATTCCAGGCATATTCCAGTCTGTTACCACAAAATCAAAATCGCCTTTTTGTAACATAGGTAGGGCTGTTGAGCCATCATCTGCTTCTTGGGTATTATTAAATCCCAAATCTCGCAACAAGTTCTTAATGATACGCCTCATTGTTGAAAAATCGTCAACAATAAGAATCTTCATATTCTTGTCCAAGGTTTCCTCCGGTGAGCTGACACTCGTTTGCTCTAGATAAGTTATTATTCTTGTGTCCAATGCTTGAGCTTCGCTTTTAATCTGAGCATTGCCTGACTTAATATCTGGCTTACTCGCGATTCGCTAACTTCAAGGATGGCACCGATTTCTTTTAAATTTAATGCTTCGTCGTAATATAACGACAACACTAATGCATCTCTTTCTGGCAATGTCTTAATTGCTTCAACCAATGCAGATTGGAATTGAATTTCAGCAAGCGAGTCAAAGGTTTCATCTGGTGATTCGTTATCTGTGATTAACACATCTTGCGAAACACCAAGATCTTCTATGCCTATGATTTTACCAACAGAAACATCATTTAAGATATGATGGTACTCATCGAGCGACATATCAAGTTTTTCAGCAATTTCTGTATCGTTGGCATCTCTTCCAAGCAGTTGCCCCAATTCATCAATTGCATGTGCTACTAGACGATTATTACGATGAACTGAGCGCGGAACCCAGTCACCACGGCGAATTTCATCAATCATTGCACCACGAATTCTGATGCCAGCAAAGGTTTCAAACTTAGCCCCTTTACTGTTATCAAATTTAGAAGAGGCCTCAAGTAACCCCATCATCCCTGCTTGTAATAAATCATCAAGTTGCACCGATGCTGGTAATCTTGCCAGCATATGATGAGCAATTCTTTTTACCAACGGTGCATACTGTTCAACAATAGACGTTTTGTTATCGAACTGAGTATACGCTGCGGCTTTATTCACTCGTTCTTCCTTCTTGTATCGGTTTACGTTGTACAAGACGTTCAACAAAAAATTCTAAATGACCACCAGGCTGTTGTGGAACTGGCCAAGTCATAATTTTGTTGGCTAATCCATGATAAGCAATAGCTGAAGGAGACTTAGGATACGCTTCAACAACTAACTTTTGCTTACGAACAGCTTTACGTAAATTTTCATCAAATGGTATTGTTGCCACTAATTCTAAAGCAACATCTAAAAATCTATCAGTCACTTTACTGAGTTTAGCAAATAATTCCATACCTTCTCGAAGACTACGAACCATATTTGCCACAATTTTGAAGTGGAACACACCATGTTCACGACTTAATATTTTAATTAGCGCATAAGCATCAGTAATTGATGTTGGTTCGTCGCAAACGACAATCAATACATCCTGTGATGCACGAGAAAAACTCAGCACCATGTCTGAAATACCCGCGGCAGTGTCTACAATTAAAATGTCGAACTGAGTACGCATTTCACTAAATGCACGGATAAGTCCAGCGTGTTGTGCTGGCGATAACTCAACCATCGCTTGAGAACCAGATGTGGCAGGAACAATACCAATACCTTTAGGTCCGCGTACAATGATGTCATCTAATTCGGCATCTCCAGACAAAACATGAGATAAATTTTTCTCAGCACGTATCCCAAGCATGACATCGACGTTGGCTAAACCTAAATCGGCATCAAGCACTAATACGCGTTTGCCTTTTTCAGCTAGTGCTACCGCAGTATTAATTGACACACTGGTTTTGCCCACTCCGCCTTTACCACCGGATACGGCAATTACTTTAACTTTATCGTTATTTGGTTGATTCATCATACGTAAACCACTTGCTTGATCCCGAGTCATATCTTTACTCAAATGCATAGGCTGTGTCATTAGACCACACTGTGTCTTGTGACGATTGTTGTTCTGTTTCATTTAACGCCGCGAGAGCTTTCTTAGCCAACTCTAACGTATCTGCCACTTTCATGTCCTCAGGAACACGTTGACCGTCAGTAACATAGCTCAATGGTAACTCATTTTGAATCAATACGCTCAATGCACCTGCAATTGATATCGATTCATCTAACTTTGTTAAAATCGCACCGGCTAATGGAATTCGTTTAAAATGTTCTACAGCATCTTGTAACACACGACGTTGGCCAGTCGCTGATAAGACTAAGTAGCTCCGTATTGGGATCCTACTATTTGCTGTTAAATTGTCTAATTGCTGATATAAGCGCATATCACGCTGCCCCATACCTGCCGTATCAATTAATACTAACTTACGATTTCTAAATTGATATAAAATTTGTTCTAATTCGGTTAAATCATGTGCTTGCTTAACCGGACAGCCCATTATTTTGCCATAAGTCGCTAATTGCTCATAGGCACCAATACGATAATGGTCAGTGGTAATCAATGCTACCTGCTCTGGGCCATGATGGGCGGCAAATCGAGCGGCTATCTTAGCTAAAGAAGTTGTTTTACCGACACCAGTTGGACCAACAAACGCCACAACACCACCGCGTTTGACAATGTCATCGCCTTGATTATCGAGTAAATTGGCTAAACTTTGTGGTAAAGCTCTTACTAAATCTGCTGGGGTGTAGTGTTGACTTAACCCAGCTAGTTTAGCAGCAACTGCTGGAGAAAACTCTGCTGCAATCAATTTACTTTCTAACATTGCGCCGACAGGATCGGTACGCTTTTTTTGGTCTTTCATCAACGATGAAACTTGATGGGTCAATAAGTTACGCAATGAAGCCATTTCTTCGCGCAGTGCATCCATATCAGCAGATTGATTTTTATTAGTTTTTTTAACTTGCTCTGGTGCCGCTTGCGATTGAAAAGTTGATGCTGGTTTAGCAGATTTTGCCCCTTGTAATTGGCGGGCCCATTCTGGTAAATCTGGTTCATCTTGGCTCACAGACATTTGTTGTGTCATGCGATTATGTTGTTTTTGGAGTAATGCTTGTAAAGAATCAGCCTCAGGAGGTGGGTTCACCTTTGATTGGGCTTTCATGGCAGGCTTAGTGCCTAATGACACTCGATCGTCACTGACATCCATAAAACCAGTTGTCGGCGCTTGTGATGCGATCGCAGCTTTAGGTTCATCATAATCTACAGCAGCGACAATTTCGATTCCGCCAGTGACTTTTTTATTTGACATAATGACAGCGTCAGAACCCAAGGTTTCTTTTACTTGAGCCAATGCCGCGCGCATATCTTTGGCAAAAAATCGTTTAATTTTCACTTATGCACCTCTATAAACTGACGTTATCACTATTGGCCTACTGCAGAAACAATTCTAATTTGTTTCTCGTCCGGGATTTCTTGATAAGAAATCACTCGTAAATTTGGAATAGTGTATTTAACAAATCTTGACAGCGTTGACCTAAGCATACCCGATGTCAATAAAATGGCTGGTTGCCCTACCATTTCTTGCTTCTGTGCAGCGTCTAATAATGACTGCTGCATGCGTTCTGCGAGACCAGGTTCGATATTAGGTCCTTCACCGCCAGTCGCCTGCATAGACTTATGCAACATCTGTTCCAACTCTGGCGCCAATGTTATGACAGGAATTTCGAGTTCTGGTCCTGAGATTTCTTGCACTATCATACGTTTTAACGCTATACGTACTGCTGCGGTTAATACTTCTGTGTCATTGCTCTTAGTACCGTATTCTAACAATGTCTGCACAATGGTGCGTAAATCTCGTACCGATACCCCTTCGTTAAGTAAGTTCTGCATCACTTTAACAACGGATCCCAGAGGCATAACATCTGGTACAAAGCCATCCACTAATTTAGGAGAGTTCTTGGCAAGCATATCCATTAACTGTTGTACTTCTTCATAACCTAATAGTTTGGCAGCATTATTACTCAGTAACTGGCTTATGTGAGTTGCTACAACCGTTGCAGTATCGACTACGGTATAACCTAATGTTTGTGCATGTTCACGTTGCTCTGGCGCTATCCACACCGCCTCTAAACCAAAAGCTGGGTCACGAGTTTCAATACCGTCTAGCTTACCGTAAACTTGGCCTGGATTAATCGCTAATTCACAATCATGTCTAACTTCAGCCTCACCTACCACTACACCCATTAATGAAATGCGATACGCATTAGGTGATAAATCTAGATTGTCACGAATATGCACCGCAGGCACTAAAAAACCTAATTCTTGTGAAAGTTTTTTACGTACGCCTTTGATTCTGCCTAATAATTCACCACCTTGAGACTTATCAACCAGCGGAATTAAGCGATATCCGACTTCAAGACCAATAGTATCAACATGACGCACATCGTCCCAGCTTAAATCTTTAGGTTCTTTATCCTTGCTCTCAACCGGCCCTTTAGTCGCTAACGTTAGTGCAGCTTGCTTTTTGTCAACATTACGCTTGTAAATAAAATACGCAGCACCAGCGGTAATAAATGCAAATGTCAAAAACGCAACATGAGGCATACCAGGCACAATACCCATAATAAAGAGTAACCCAGCTGCAATAGCTAATGATTTATGGCTGTCAAACATCTGACTGAACATCATTTGGCCCATGTCGCCTGACTCGTTTTGACGCGTCACCATTAAGGCCGCGGCAATAGACAGCAATAAACCGGGAATTTGCGCAACTAAACCATCACCGATGGTTAGTAAGGTATAAATTTCAACCGCGCTAGAAAAGTCTAATCCATGTTGGATCATACCAATCACAAATCCACCAATCATATTGATGACTAAGATCATGATCCCTGCTATGGCATCACCTTTAACAAACTTTGAAGCACCATCCATCGCACCATAGAAGTCAGCTTCTCGAGTCACTTCGGCGCGGCGAATACGTGCTTGGTCTTGGGTTAATGTGCCAGCATTTAAATCTGCATCAATGGCCATTTGCTTACCCGGCATTGCATCTAAGGTAAAACGAGCGCTCACCTCAGCAATACGCCCCGCACCTTTAGTTACCACAGCAAAGTTAATGATAATTAGAATAATGAACACCACTAAACCAACGGCATAATTGCCGCCAATGACCACTGAACCAAACGCTTCAATAACTTTACCCGCAGCGGCACCACCATTATGGCCTTCAAGCAATACAATACGGGTAGAGGCGACGTTTAGGGCAAGTCTTAGTAACGTTGCAATTAATAATACGGTAGGGAAAGCAGCAAAATCGAGTGGTCTGTCAGCATAAATAGCAACTAAGAGTACAACTAAAGCCAACGCAATATTGAATGAAAACAGAATATCTAGCAAAAAAGCAGGAATGGGTAAAACGACCATGCCTAACGCAGCAAGTACTAATAAAGGTGTTCCGATCCCTTTAAAAGTAGATACTTTCATTTGTTTTATTTGGCCAAAAGCTGCTTTTGCATCCATATTAAGATGAACCCTTTATGTCAGATCACGGCGTCAATGGACTATTATTTGACGCGAATAGACATACAAAGCAAAAATTAAGCCACAAATATTATCTATCTAAAATAGATTATTTATTAGTGTTTTAAATCATCTGGTATGGGTTGTTTAAGCGGGATAGGTTTTGGTCGACGGCCTTTACCTTTTTGATACTGTCTCAACTGGAACACATAAGCTAATACCTGCGCAACGGCGGTAAATAAGCCTTCTGGCACTTGTTGATCCACTTTAGTCGTGTGGTAAATAGCACGAGCCAACGGTGGAGCCGATACAATAGCAACGTTATGTTCTCGAGCAATTTCACGTATTCTAAAAGCTACATCATCGACACCTTTGGCGATTAAAAAAGGGGCTGATGAGCGGCTTACATCGTATTTAACTGCCACAGCATAATGCTCTGGGTTAACCACAATAACATCCGCATTAGGCACTTCGGTCATCATGCGCCGTTGTGCCATCTCCTGCTGCATTTGTCTTATCCGGCCTTTAACTTCAGGTTTACCTTCAGTGTCTTTATATTCGTCTTTGACTTCCTGTTTAGTCATTTTTAACTGTTTTTTGTGGTTCCAAATTTGAAATGGCACATCAATAATCACAATCAATAACATCGAACTGCAGAGTAAGATGAACATCCAGATAAGCAAATCTAGAGCATGATAAACATTGCCCGGCAGGTGATCGCTGGACAGAGTCAAAATATCGTAGAAATAAAATTTTAATAAAAAATAAGCCGATAATGCTACCACCGAAAACTTAGCAATACCCTTAGTAAGCTCAACCAATGCCTGGGTGCCAAACATACGCTTAAAACCGTTCATGGGATTTAACTTACTGCCTTTAGGCATAAACGCTTTGACAGAAAAAGACATCCCACCTAAAACAATATTTCCTAGGAAAGACACAAATGCCAGTAGAGCAATAAAGCTAATTAACGGCCCAGCAAGTTCACTGCCTACGACCCCCCACACACGAAACATGGAATTAGTATCAAAAATTTGATCGCGCTCCATCGAGAAAATTTGCTTCATAATATTATAGAGGCTTTTGGCAATTGCCGGTCCTGTCATCGAAAACCCAACAGATGCAGCAAGCAGTACCGCTGCGGTACCTAACTCTTTAGAGCGAGCTACTTGACCTTTTTCTCGAGATTGTTCAAGTCGTTTGGATGTGGGGTCTTCTGTGCGTTCTTGACCGCTGTCACTTTCTGCCATACATGCCCCTTAGAATACTACTGAGCCATCAAGTTGACATTGAAGTTGCAGAACATCACACATAAGTAACTGCGCAGCCATCCACACTTCATCAAAATGCGCCATGATAGGTGCTAATGTTAACCACAAAATCAACAAACCACTGACCATTGTGACCGGAAAACCAATAGAGAAAATATTTAATTGAGGTGAGGCGCGAGTCATTACACCAAAGGATAAATTAATTAATAACAACGCAACAATAGCCGAAATCGACATCGTTAATGCAGAGCCAAACATAAAGCTGCCCCAATCAGCAAGTGCGCGATAATTAGCGATTGATATACCTTGATTTGAAATAGGAATGGTTTCAAAACTGGCCACCAACATCCGTATCATTAACAAATGGCCGTCAACAGCTAAAAAGATAAGCGTTGCCAATAATAGAAAAAAGTTACTCACAACAGGCGTTTGTTCGCCAGATCCAGGATCGACCATGGAGGCAAAACCTAAACTGGTTTGCATACCAATTATTTGCCCTGTTAATACAAATGTCTGCATCACCATTAAGGTCACAAATCCCATGGTGACGCCAATTAAAATTTGCTGAGCAATGACAAAAACGGAACTCAATGCCAGTAACTCGACGTTTTCAATAGGGGGTAAAATAGGCGCCACGGCCATCGTTATCGCTACAGATAACATCAATCGAACTCGAGCAGGAGTAGTATTGGCGCCAAATACCGCCATCACCATGAGCATGGATGAAATACGAAAAAACGGCAAAAGATATGCGGCGATTGTTTGACTGATTTCATCAAACAAAATATCCATGGCTTAACCTATAACCTGTGGGATGAGATTAACCATCTCAAAGAAAAAATCCATCATGGTTTGCACTAGCCAATGGCCTAAAAACATCAACGCGAATAACGTCACCAATAAACGTGGTAAAAAGCTTAAGGTTTGTTCGTTAATGGATGTCGCGGCCTGAAATACCGCCACAATTAAACCGATGAATAAGCCTGGTAAAATAATCGCTGACACAATTAATACGATAACCGATAGTGCTTCTCGAAAGATATCAATGAGCGATTCTGGAGACATAAATACGCGGCCTTATATTCCGAAACTATTCGCTAATGTGCCCATCACTAAGCCCCAACCATCGACGAGTACAAACAACATAATTTTAAATGGCAATGACACAATCATCGGTGACAACATCATCATACCCATGGCCATTAGAATACTGGCGACGACCAAATCGAGTACTAAAAAAGGCACAAACAGCATAAAGCCGATTTGGAACGCCGTTTTAAGTTCACTGGTAATAAACGCTGGGATCACCACGCTCATTGGTGCTTGCTCAGGAGATTGAATATCCTTATAGCCAGAGATTTCAATAAATGTTTGTAAGTCAGTGGTACGCACTTGCGATAGCATAAATGTTTTAATCGGTTCTTTGCCAACATCATAAGCTTGCGTTAACGTCATGGTTTCATTGACATAAGGCTCTACAGCTTCAGCATAAATCTTATCAAAAACCGGCGCCATAATAAAAAAAGTCATGAACAAACTGATGCCTATCAATACCTGATTAGAAGGTGTTTGTTGTAAACCTAAAGCTTGTCTTAATATCGATAGCACAACAATAATGCGGGTAAATGAAGTGAGCATTATCACCATTGCAGGAATAAAACTCATTGCTGTCATCAGCAATAAAATCTGCATGGTTACCGAATATTCAGTTGTTCCGTCTGCAGCGGTTGTAACCGTTAACGCTGGTAGCACACCGTCTTGAGCCAGTGCTGTGGGCGACAAAATTAGTGCCACTAGCGCCATCATCGCCAATGCCAATACTGTTGTGTACTTATTCATTATTGCTGTTCCTTGGCTTGTTTTAGACGACTAGCAAACGAGGAAATGGGAACGTCGACGGGAGTGGCTAACTTATCAATCAGATTAATCTGTTGCGAGGTTACACCAAGTAGATATTGCTGGCCATTTACCTCTACCAGTACCACTTTTTCACGTTGGCCGATGGAAGTCACTGCAATCGTTTTAATCACACCGCCACTTGATGGCACTAACTTAAGGCGTTTTACAATATAAGCTAACAAAAAAATAATCGCTAATACGACAATTAATCCACCAACCATGTTGGCCAAAGTTGCCACATTGGACACTTCAACAGGGTGAGCAGAGGTATTTTTAGCTAGAGTGCTAGACACTTCAGGGACGCTTAACGCCTCACTCATAATGCTCAGCATTAGTATTATATTCGCCACTGCTATTCCTTGTTTGTGCAACCAATCAAGCAAACTTCAGCACGTGCTAATATTTGCTATATTATTGTTTATAATATAATTTTAGTTATTTTAGTTTTTTAATACGTTCTGTTTGGCTAATAACATCCGTTAGACGGATACCAAATTTGTCATTCACTACCACTACCTCACCATGAGCAATTAAGGTTCCATTAACCATAACGTCTAAAGGCTCACCAGCTACACGGTCAAGTTCGACCACCGAACCTTGGTTGAGCTGGAGTAAATTACGGATGCTAATAAAACTACGACCCACTTCCATGGAAATCGTTACCGGAATATCTAGAATACCGTCTAACTTGGCTGCTTCTTCTTTCGTGATCGGTCTAGAGTCATCGACTAACTCATCAAGTTCGACATGTTCTGCTTCTTCTAAAGCTTGCTCTGCCATTGCTGCAGCCCAGTCATCGCCTGTATCTTCTGTGCTCATTCTACTTCACCTTATAAATCTGAAATATCACGCGACTTGCCTTTGCGAGTCACTAATTGCATCTCTGTTTTAACCGTTTCTGGCCGCGGAATTTTCTCACTGATTTTTAATGCTAAATTATCGCGCGATTTCCCCATTTTACAACGATAAGTCGGCAAACCTTCAATTCGCATCATAATGTGTTCTGGTAAATCTATCGGAATAATATCCCCTGCTTTAAACCCCATAACATCACGTAATGTCACTTCATGTTCAACAACATTGACATCAAAACCGACCTGCACATCCATGATTTCATCACGTAATGCTTGCGACCAGCGCATATCAGTATCTTGTTTATCACTTTGAACACCGGCATCGAGTAATTCACGAATAGGCTCAATCATCGAATACGGCATGGTAATATGGAAATCACCGCCGCCGCCATCAACTTCGATATGGAACGAATTAATCACTACCACTTCGGTCGGGCTGACAATATTCGCCATTGCAGGATTCACTTCAGAGTCGAGGTACTCAAACTCCACATCCATTACCGGTGCCCATGCTTCTTTATAATCTTCAAAAATAATTTTAAGCAACAACTGCACAATACGGCGCTCTGTTGGTGTAAATTCACGGCCTTCAATTTTGGCATGAAACCGGCCATCACCACCAAAGAAATTGTCTACCAGAATAAAGACTAATCGTGCTTCCATGGTGATTAATGCAGTGCCCTTAAGTGGGCTGAAACGCACCATATTTAAACTGGTTGGCACAAATAAAGTATGCACATACTCGCCAAACTTCAGCATTTGTACGCCATTGATCGACACTTCGGCTGCGCGGCGCATCATGTTAAACATACTGATGCGTAGATGCCGTGCAAATCGCTCATTTACGATTTCAAGCGTGGGCATACGGCCACGCACAATTCGATCTTGAGAAGAGAAATCATATGAACGCGCATCAGCGCTGTCCTCTTCTATCTCATCATCATCAACATCATCAACACCATGCAATAGCGCATCAATTTCATCTTGGCTTAATAAATCACTCACATCATCGCCTTAGCAGTTAATGCTTTTGGTTATTGCATTACAAAGCCAGTAAACAGGACTTTTTCAACAACTTTCTTGCCTGTTATTGGTTGCAGCGTATTTTGAACATTGAGTAACGCTAACTGACGTAACTCATCTTTACCGGCTTGGGTACTGAGTTTTTGTACGTCTGCAGCACTAAAAGTAGTTAATAATGCATCTTCAATCAATGGAATATGTTTTTGTGTCAGTACACTATCATCTTCACCGCGCACCATTAATTGAACTTTTATTTCAACCAACCTAGCTCTATCGACACCCGGTAAATTAAATAGGAAAGGTCTAGGCATGCCAACATAATCAGCTTCAGCATTATTTACCGGTGCAACAGCTTCTGTAGATTCATCGGCGTTTACTGCAATAGGGGCTGGCTCGTCTGACCCCATGAAAAACCACAATCCGCCTCCAATGAGTAAAACCAACACCAAACCAATGCCACCAAAGATGACTAATTTATTACTTTTTTTACCGCCTTCAGCGGGTTCGTTTAATTCTAATTCTTGTTCAGGCATTCTGGTTCCTAATCAACATTGTGATTAACATTAAAACGTAGCTAAGTAGCCAGCTCTTATTGAAAAGTCATATTATTGCTATAGGTTACCTGCTTAAGCATAATAATCTATAGCTGAATGTAAACTCCTTGATGGATTTGTCATCAAGCTGACCTCTTGTGCTGAAATTTCGTCCAACTGACTGTCTCCCCCACCTTGATTAGATGATTGTTCATGCGGTTGTTCACTACCACCATCACCTTGGGACACTTGGCTGTCTGTCAGTTGTAATCCTTCTTGAGCCAGCATATCGCGTAATCGAGGCATCGCTTGTTCAACGATATCGCGGGTTTGCGACTGCGCTACATGAAACTGTACCTGAGTTTGATCACCTTGAATCTGAATTTTAACCGTTAAATGTCCAAGTTCTGGCGGATCAAGACGAATTTCAGCTTGTTGGATACCATTACTGACCATGGTTATTAACTGCTGTTTCATTACCGGAGAAAAACGCTGGATCATCTCTTGCATCTGAGCACCAGGTTCTCCTTGTGGCCTTAACGATAGCTGAAATTGCGGAACATCACTTTTATGAACCGAGGTAAAGCTACTCTGATTTTGTAACGCCTTGCTGTCAGTGTCACCGATGTCAGTCAGTGTATCTAATCCAAAACTAGTTTGATTTACAGCGGTTGAAGGATCACCGGAGGCGCGTTTTGTCGCTAAGGAATCTAAGACCACCGAAAAGTCAGCTTTTGCTAGCATTTTGGCATTATCAGTGTCTAATTTGATGTTGCCATCAATACGAGTTTTGTCGCCTAAAATGGTATCAGGATCAATTGTCATCGCCGACGTAACTTCTGTTAACGCTGCTGAACTGCTAACTCCAGAATGTAAAGCTACAGTTTGATCGACTTTAGCGGTTGCTGAATTCAGGTTTGTCGCACTTACTTGACCTTGAACAGCCACACTTGTGACAACAGACTTATCAAATTGGCTCTGTTCTTCACTATTAAGCACGCTATCGGATTGTTGGCTATTAAGCGTGCTAGAAGACAATTCATCACTGCTAGTCATAACCGTTGCTTGTAAATTGAAGTCACTAAGTAATTTGCTTAACTCTTGATTGTCTAGAGCTTGTATATCTTGTATAGATAAATCGGCAAATGCCATTAAGTTGTCGAGGTCTTCTGGACTAAGCTGAGAAAGAACATCTTTAATAGAAGAAACATCAGCTTCAAGTTCAATAAGATCACTATCAAGATCCACATCTGCAGTGTTACTTTCAGGTTCTGTGGAAACGGCTGCGTCAAAATAAACGTCAGATTTATCGACATGCGGCAATTCATTTCCGCCAGAGGAATGACGTTTATTAAATGAATCGGCCATATTAAGTTGAGCAAAAATCAATTCCGCATCTGCATTTTCTTCGGTAGAAAACTCGTTTGCTAACGCAACACTGGTTTTGTCAACGTCTGTATCAATTGACACCTGCGCTGTATTACCACTACGCCGTATAACAAGATCGGATTCACTCGCCTGATTGAAAGCAGATAAGAATGATGTATTTTCAACATCTTGTACATTTCCCTTCGTACTCACATCGGCAGATTTACTGCTACTGCCAAGTAAGATATTGCTCATCTGCTGCATAATCTGCTCCACTCAATCAAACAAGGTTAAGTTATTGGTCGTCTAATAAATAGCTCTGTATTTAAACCTTATGCGTCATATAACGGTTTATTTCGCTATATCAATAAGGTCATTGTGAAAACCTCATAAAGAGTTATTCACTGTCGCTTCGCTGACGATTTTTATTTCAATCATTGTTATTAAGCAATTTAAATGCCAATACGCATTGGCTGAATAAGATTTCAGTGATTAAACATACAAAAAAAGTAACGAAAAAGTTAAGCGTAAACGATATTAGGATTAGAGAGTCATTTGACTGGTAGGGCTATTTAAGATTTCGACGAAAATATTGCTGCATAGCAAATTCATCCGACATTTTTTGTTCGCGTTTAGCTTCTATTACCATCGCTTTAGTTGCTTTTTGGCTTAATAGCATTTCTACCGCTTTGCGTTTTTGTTGTTTTTCTTGCCAATGAATTTGACGATAACCCACCTGTTTTTCGGCATCTTTAACAGCGGCAACTTGCTGGGTGATTGCACTATCTACTTGGCGAATAAATTGATGAAATTGATGGTATTGGTTAGCACGTAATGTAGTACCAGTGTGCCCTTCCATCTGTTTCATATAATCTAAACGATAGTTATTTAGTGCATCCAACTGGCCCTGGCGTTTTTGTTTTTCAAATTGCGCAGATTTAAGCTGTAATGCCGCTTGATCTTCTGCGGCGGTGGCTAACTTCAAAACCGTCAATAGTGGGTCAGTTCGAGTCATTGATATTATCCCTGACACTGTGCGGCAATTTGAGTCAACATGACTCGGCTTTCTTCAAACGTCATCGGTTCTTTAAATCCCTGCCGCAAAAAAGCATTCATTGCAGGTTGTAAACGTATGGCATTATCAATTCTAGGATCGCTGCCTTGCGAGTACGCGCCAATTGAAATCAGATCGCGATTTTGTTGATACAGTGAATACATCTGTTTAACTTTACGCATCGCTTCTAAGTGTTCTTCACTAATCACCATCGGCGCGACACGGCTAATCGATGCTTCCACATCAATAGCGGGATAATGACCCGAATCAGCAAGCTGACGAGATAATACAATGTGGCCATCTAAAATTGCTCGAGAAGCATCGGCAATAGGATCTTGCTGGTCATCACCTTCGGTTAATACCGTATAAAAAGCGGTAATTGAACCTTGTCCGGCACCGCCGTTACCCGCTCGCTCAACCAGACGCGGTAATTTAGCGAATACCGAAGGTGGATAGCCTTTGGTGGCAGGTGGCTCGCCTACAGCAAGAGCGACTTCTCGTTGTGCTTGTGCGTAACGCGTTAAACTGTCCATCAGCAATAGTACATCGTAACCTAAATCTCTAAAATACTCAGCGATACGAGTGGACGTTTCACAGGCTCGTAAGCGCATTAACGGAGAAGTATCCGCAGGTGCAGCCACAACGACTGAGCGCGCACGACCTTCTTTACCTAAGATTTCCTCAATAAACTCTTTAACTTCACGGCCACGTTCGCCCACTAACCCCACCACAATAATGTCGGCTTTCGATCCTCGTGTCATCATGCCAAGCAGCACACTTTTACCCACACCGGAACCAGCAAACAAGCCCATTCGCTGTCCTTTACCAACAGTTAACATCGAGTTAATAGCACGAACGCCAACATCTAACGGTTCAGTAATCGCTCGTCGAGATAATGGATTAATATAAGGACCATGACGTGATGCATGTTGATCTGTATTAAGCGGGCCTAAACCATCTAACGGAACGCCGCTACCGTCTAATACTCTGCCTAATAATGATAAACCTACATTTAATCCTGATTGTTCGCCTAAAGGTTTTACACGAGCGCCAGGCAATACACCTCTAAGCTCTTCAATAGGCATTAAATAAAGTAACTTGTCATCAAAACCGACAACCTCAGCAACCAGTTCACCAACCATTGTTTCAATAGAGCATAAACTACCAACCGGTGCGCGGCACCCAGTCGCTTCAAGCGTTAAACCAACAACCCTAACTAACTGACCGCTTGCAACTGGTCGCAGTGGTAACACGTGTTTATGATGTACCGCAAATTTGTTAAGTAATTTATGTTGACGAGTGCTCATCGGTATTTCCTTGAGATAGGTCTTTCGTCTGTTGCTGAGCATCAGCCACTTTATCAGCTATTGAGGTGTCAGCTTGTGCATTTGTATTGAGAGGCGCACTTGTATTGTACGTCGTGCTAGTTTCGAGAGTTGCCGCTGCATCAGCGCTTTCCGTATCAGAGTCTTCAGCATAGATTGACGCTGCCGAAGAAGAATCAACTTGTTGATCTAACGTTTCAGTAACGGTATCAGCGCCCATCTCTGCGCCAAGTTCTTCAACATCACCTTGACCAATCTCGACCCTATCAGCGTTTTCTGTACTATCGATTCTGCCAGCAAGCTCAGCGGCTTGCTGATGTTCACTCAAATTATCGACTGCTGTGGTTTGATATTGTGGATGAGTTGATTTTTGCTGCTGGACATTTTTTGCTAACTGATTCGATTGAGCGTCTAATTCACTAAACACTTGGCTAATACGCTGCTCTACACGTAAATCGACAGCAGAACGGACACTTTCAATCATACAGTCACCATTAGCTAACGTCGGATCAATATCGATTTGCCACTGATTTTTTTGCAGCTGCTCGGCACTGTAACATTGGTTTACGAGTTCAGCATCAGCCTGATTAAAGCGTAATTTAACCAGCTGTTCTTTCAATGGAAGTGCTTCAACACCTTGGCGTAAAGCCGATAATATATGTTCTGGGTGAGTCTTAAGTTCATGGCCGATAACCGATTTGGCTAAACTGATTGTCATGGCCAATAATTCAGCTTCAATTTCATTATCTAAGATGGATAATGGCAACTCGAATTGGGAAATAATGTGGTTAAGTTGTGCAATAAGCTCATTGGCTTTAATTTGCCCAGCTTCTAATCCTTGTTGTTCGCCTTGAGTAAACCCTTGTTGATGACCTTGCTCCAGTCCTTCTAAACGCCCTTGTTCTAATCCTTGTTGATGACCTTCTTGCTTACCCTGTTCAAATCCTTCTTGCTCAGCTGCAGCGCGGATGTCTTCAATTTGCGCCATAGTCGGTGGCGCCATAGACTTCTCGGCCCCAGTAACAGGAGTAGGCGTGTGGGCTTCAGAAAACTGACCGAACAAATTTGAAGGTTCTAGGCTACTATCTTTGGTAATATCAGGTAATTGCCAATGACTAAATTCATACTCGCTATCCGTATTGAGTGCATCTTTAGGCGATTTTGATTCAGGCATAATTCATCACTTGTGTTGTTAAAAACATTGGCTCAAAACAAAAATAATAACCGTAGCAACGGTATTAGGTGTACGACCTAATAATACAGATAGCTGACGGATATCCAAATAGAAATACCCGCCATTACTGTCACATTAATGAATATGGGAGTGGTTACAAGAACTCGTCACCACCGCCGCCGCCTAGCATAATCTCACCGCTGTCACTGAGTCGACGGGCAATAGACAGAATTTCTTTTTGTGCGACTTCAACTTCGCTAATACGTATTGGTCCCATGGCTTCTAGGTCGTCACGAAGCAATTCTGCTGCACGTTTAGACATATTACCCAGAATTTTCTCTTTCAAGGCTTCATCAGCCCCTTTGAGTGCTTTCATCAGTACATCTTGCTGCACTTCTCGTAACAAGGCCTGAATGCCACGGTCGTCAACGTCAATGAGGTTTTCAAACACAAACATCATGTCTTGAATTTGTTGCGCCATTTCTTCATCTGACTCACGCATGGTTTCCATGATTTGACTCTCAACACCAGTGTCGAGGTAGTTCATGATATTAGCAGCCGCTTTTAGGCCGCCCATTTTAGCCGCTTGCGCACCGCCTTGACCGGCAAATTGTTTTTCCATAATGTCGTTTAATTCTTGCAATGCCGCAGGCTGAACTTCTTCAAGGTTGGCAATACGCATCATCAAATCTAAACGGGTATTTTCAGGAAATTGACTAAAAATCTCAGCAGCTTGATCGGGTTCTAAATACGACAATACAATCGTTTGAATCTGCGGATGTTCATTTTGAATAATGGTGGCCACTTGACGTGCATCCATCCATTTTAATGAATCAAGACCTTTAGCTCCGCTGCCCATGATAATTTGTTCAATCAAATTACCGGCTTTATCTTCACCCAATGCTGCTGTTAACGCTTTACGAACGAATTCTTCACTGTTAAAACCAATAGAAGAGAACTTTTGAATATCGTCTAAAAATAGTTGGTGAACACCAATGACCTTCTCTTGACCAAAGTCTTCCATGGCTGCCATCGCCATACCCACTTTTTGCACTTGCTTAGGCTCTAAGTGTTTTAAAATTGACGCCGCATCCGCTTCACTCAAGCTAAGCAGTAAAATTGCAGTCTTTTCAACACCTGTCACTAAATCGGGATCAAATCCTGTTGCTTTCTCAGCTTTAGCTGCTTTATCTTTTTTTTCATTAGCCATTGTCTTGTAACCAGTTTTTAATCACTTGAGTGGAAAGTTCAGGCTCATTTGCCACTAACGCTCTAATTGCTTTAATCATATCATCATCTTTATGCAAATTAGGTATTTGAATTGACCCGTCATCGGCATAACTGTATTCCGCCTCTTTGGTATTAAGCATACCTAAGGTATCTGCGGCATATTGATCTTCAATTTCAGCTAACTCATGTCCAGGACGAATATCGTCAGGCATGTTGATTCCATTGGGATTGGTTAGCTTCTTAAGCATAGGTCTCACTACGGCTAGAATGAGCACTAAAATAACAATTGCGCCTAATGCCAATTTAATCGCACGCCAAAACCAAGGCTCCTCCCACATATCTGGCTCAGGTAACGCTTCAATTAACTGATCCATAAACGGAACGGTTACCACTTCCAGCGCATCACCACGCTGAGTACTAAAACCTACCGCGCCTTCTAATAAACGACGAATATTAGTTAACTCTTGTTCTGTTCTCGGTACCCGAGCAACCACACCATTTTCATCTACTTGGCCGGGTTTAAAGTTAATCGCAACTGACACGCTTACACGACGAACCACCCCAATTTGTTGACGAGTATGGCTGATGGTAGTGTCTAATTCATAATTACGCGTGGCTTCTTTTGAAGAGTCACCAGACATGGTTGAAGCTGTCGCTTCACCCGCCACTTGCGGAATATCAGATTCCATTGGTGGTTGATTACTTAGCGCACCAGGAATACCGCCAGAGTTTTGACCAGACGAATTTCTCTCAATGATCATTTCACTACGAATCGCCGGCAAATCAGGTGAGAAACGCTTCGCCGTTTGCTCTACTGCGGTAAAGTTCATATTCACATCGACTTGAGAAGTAAAATTCTCAGGCCCTAAAATTGGCATCAAGATTGACTCGATTTTCTTACGGTATTCAGCCTCTTGCTGTTGTACGAGCTCTTGCTCACGACGTGCTCTAGAGGAAGCACCATCTTGACTACCGGAATTGAGTAAGCGCCCATTTGAATCGGTTACCGTCACACGAGCAGGTTCAAGCCCTTGAACTGCTGAGCCTACGATATCAACAATGGCATCAATCTCTTCTTGGCCCAAACCACCACGACGTACATTGACTACTACTGTGGCACTGGGTTTAGATGCATTACGGGCAAAAACATTTTCTTTTGGTAACGCTAATATCACTTTCGCACGACTAATACTTTTTAATTCTTCAATGGCTCTGGCTAGGTTTTGTTCTTGGCTTTGTTTTAAGCGCGCTTGTTCCATACGCTGACTGACACCAAAACCACTATCTTGGTTTAAGTAATCATTTGCTTGAGTACTACTTTGAACACCTGCACGGCTGAGCAGTAATTTCACTTCTTGATATTTGTCTTCAGGCACTTTTACCACGTCGACGTTTATTTGATAATCGATTTGGTTTTTATCAAGCACATCTAAGACTAGGATCATCTCAGCTGTTTCCATTTTCCCAAGTGGGCGATAATCAGGCTCTTGGGCCCACATCATCACAAAAACAGCCAAAGCAAGGCATATCGCTAGTGCCAGAATCATGATGATTTGACGCATCATATCTGCACCACCAATGCCGCCGCCAAGAAGTCCAGATTTGTTCTCTTGTTGGACACCGCCATCGGCTGTTGAATCCGAACCTACCATAATGTCTGTGCTCACAATGCGTACCTGCTATATCTGATGTTGTTATGTTATTTAGTGCTCAAAAACAGTCTGCGACTAAACAGGCATACTCATAATTTCTTTATAAGCATCGACAAGCTTATTACGTACTTGCACTGTGGCCTCAAAGGCAACCCCAGCTTTCTCACGCGCAATAACGGTATCAGACAAGGTCACTGTGGTGTCGCCCATGTCTAATCGAGTCGCTAAATTTGCCGATGATTGTTGTAGCTCATTGACGCTTCCCACAGCTTGAGACAGTAACTGACTAAAATCAGCACCGGTGGTGTTATTCACTTGCTGGGTAAGGTTGGGACGAATAGATGAACCAATAGAAGGGGCTATTTCGCCGCGAAGCGATTGCATTTCTTGCATTAATGGATTTGCGCTAATCTGCATGATGTAACTCCCTTTCGTCGACTTTTTGACGACAACAATAACTGATAAGGAGTTAAAGCAATTTAGGTGCCAGTATTACAATTTGTAGATAATTAGTAGATAATAGGGGAAATAACATAAGCAAAAGTAACCTCTCCATTAACTGAAACAGGTTACCTTTTGCGTATTCACGTAGGTTAACAATAAAAAAACAGCTTGATTAAACTATTAAATCATAAAGTTAACTAACGATTGTTGACGGCATTTACGTTAAGCAGGTAATTGAATGCCCATATCACGCATTTTGGCCATTTTATAGCGTAGCGTACGGGCGCTTATACCAAGTTTTTCAGCGACCATTTTCCGACTGCCCTGACATTGATTAAGGGTTTCTAAAATAATGACATGTTCTTGGGCTTTTAGTTCGTCACCTAAACCGTCAACTTCGGCTGGCTTATCCGCATCAACACATTCAGTTGAAACTAAACTCACATCGGCAGAATCTAAAATAATGTCATTGACACCAATATCATCATTAACCCGTAATATTAGCGCTCGTTGAATAACATTATCTAACTCGCGCACGTTACCAGGCCATCGATGAGTCAATAAACGCCGAGTGGCAGCATCATCAAGCTTAGGCACAGAAGCCATATTAAATGCTTTAGCATGTTTAATCAGCAAATGCCGTGCAAGCGGTAATATATCTGCCGGACGTTGATGCAGCGCGGGCCACGTTAACGGAAACACATTAATTCGGTAGTATAAATCTTCCCTAAACTCACCCGAGGTCGCCATGGCTTTTAAATCTCGGTTTGAAGTAGCCAACACTCGAACATCAAGTTTAATGGTTTTACGACCACCTAAACGCTCTACTTCGCGCTCTTGTAATACCCTAAGTAATTTAGCTTGTAAGCCAAGTTCCATTTCAGATATTTCATCAAGTAATATAGTGCCGCCTTGGGCTTGTTCGAACTTACCTGGGCAGGCTTGATAAGCGCCCGTAAATGCGCCTTTTTCGTAACCAAATAAAGTGGCTTCTAACATGTTTTCTGGGATTGCTGCGCAGTTAATCGCAATAAACGGTTGATCATGGCGTTGACTATGTTGGTGAATATACCGCGCTAACACTTCTTTACCTGAGCCACTTGGACCCATGATCATTACCGATGCATCAGACACCGCTACCCGCTGAGCCAGCGACAACAGCGCTAAACTTTTCTCATCAGCGACCACAGGCTTATCATGATTTTGTTTTAAAGGTAAATAACGTGATACCTGATTCAATAACACTTCAGGCGCAAACGGTTTAGCAAGATAATCCACTGCACCTAATTTCATCGCATTCACAGCACTGTTAATAGTGGCATAAGCGGTCATTAACAATACTGGCAGTTTAGGTTGATGCTGTTGTAAATAACCCAACAACCCCATACCACCAATGCCGTCCATCTGCACATCGCTAATCACCATATCAAAATGGTTTGCTTTCAAGGCTAAAATGGCTTCTTCAGCACTCCCCACATCAACACAGTCGTAATGGGCAAGCATTAGGGTATCAAGCAATGCCTCACGTAAATCGGCATCATCTTCAACTAATAGAATATTTGCTTCAGCCACGCTTCACCTCCTGATCACTTGCTTTGTTCATGTGTGGAAAGCTCAACCTAATATGGCAACCCATACCCGGCTTGCACGATAACTGAATTTGTCCACCATGGTTGCGCACGACCGACTGCACAACCGCTAAGCCCAAACCAGTACCTTGGCTTTTAGTGGTAAAAAACGGTTCAAGTATTTGTTGTTGCATAGACGGCTCTAACCCTTTGCCATTGTCGATCACATCAAGCATTAATCCATCAGGGGTTTCGCTGGCACTGACTTTTATTTTTGTTGCGCCTGCTTCAAGGCTATTCATCACTAGATTATTCACCGCAGAACTGAGAGCATTCGCATTGGCAAGCATCAATGAATGTGAAGTATCTTCCACAACAAGCTGGCAATGTTTTTTATCTGCTATCGGTTCGCAACTGGCCATTACTTGGCTAATTATTTCGTCCATTGAGACTGATTCTGCCATCCCATCCTGACGCCCTCTTGCCATTAACAACATGTCATTAACTTGACGTTCAAGCTCATTAAGCCGGTCAACCAATTTAGATTGAAACTTAGACCGCGCTGAGTCTGATAATTTAGGGCTAGCAAGATTAGAGGCATACAGCAAAGCGGCAGACAATGGAGTGCGCACCTGATGTGCTAATGTCGCCACCATTTTGCCTAATGCCGATAAACGCTGTAAATGAGACAGATTTTTCTGCAATAAACGGGTTTCGGTGAGATCGGTTAACACAATCAACTGCCCAGGTTCAGGCGCTAATGGCGTAATAGCCAATTTTACTCGTCGACCATTTTTAAGCGACACTTCATGGCCGTCATCATCTTGTGGGGCAAAAGCGCGATGAATAATATCAAACCAACGAGCCCCCTGCAGAGGTCGTCCTAATAGTTCGGTTGCTACTGGGTTGGCTAACGTAACCACACCGTCACCATCAAGGATCACCACACCAGATGGCATGGCTTGAAGAATATGCGCCATTTGATTTGACATATTGGCGGCCTTACTAGAATAAGCACTGATAACGGGAGTGGCAGAATTAGTGGCTAAGTTAGTGACTAAGTTGCTAGCAAAATTCACATTACGCTGCAGAACTAAATTAGCTCCAATCGCTGGTGATTTAGCCTCTGTATCAGTTGTAGTGATAGACGAAGCTGTCGCAGGTAACTCATAGTCTGAATGATCTTTATGTGTTAACGCTCGTGCTAAATACATGGTCGCTCCGTCAAAAAAATAACATTTGATTAGCTAGCTGCATTTACTGTGCCAAGAAATTTTTCTGCGAAATGACTTACCTTTGAAACAACTGAATCAGCGAAACAACTTCACTACGAAACAGTAACCTCAAAGTATTAATTTGATTGAACTACAAATATGAAAAAACACACTCAAGGGTGTGTTTTTCTACTTTACGCTATTTACGTCATGTACATCAACGACATAAATTATGGCTAAAGCTCTTAGTACTAATGAGCACTATCGTTATCAGCCGCAGCCATTAAGTAGTCATTAGCTAGTCTTTGCTCAAACCATATTTACGCATTTTTTCGACTAATGTTGTACGACGAATACCCAACATTTCGGCGGCTCTTGCTACAACACTGTCTTGCTGCTCAAGTGCTTGACGGATCATGTCAATTTCTAATTCCGCTAGTAAGTCTTTTAAATTAACCCCTTCTGGCGGCAATTCACTAGGGAAACGCGTTTCAGGAATTTCTACAGGCTCTTCATCACTGAATATTGAAGCTAAAGCATCGCGCTCCAATTGTTCTTCACTGATTTCAACGCAATATTCTGGTACCTCAATGTAACGGTATTTATGCGGTAAATCATTAACGTCAACTAATCCACCAGGGAATAAGATGGTTAAACGCTCGACCAAGTTTGATAATTCACGCACATTACCAGACCAAGGGTGTTCTTTTAACGATTCGATGGCGCGTTGAGTAAAACGAACCTTACCGCGGCCTTCATTAAACACTCTGCTAACTAATTCGTGCAATAAAAGCGGCACATCGTCACGACGCTCACTTAAACCTGGCATCTCAATTGGGAACACATTGAGTCGGTAATATAAATCTTCTCGAAATGAGTTATCTACAATCATGGTTTCAAGATCGCGATGCGTTGCGGCAACGATACGCACATCGGTAGCAATTGTTTTACTGCCACCAACACGTTCAAATACCTTTTCTTGCAACACACGTAACAACTTAACTTGCATTTGCAGCGGCATATCACCAATTTCATCTAAAAAGAGCGTACCACCTTCAGCCAATTCAAAACGGCCTTTACGAGATGATATAGCCCCAGTGAAAGAGCCTTTTTCATGGCCAAACAATTCACTTTCAAGTAATTCAGCAGGAATCGCACCACAATTGACCGGGATAAACGGTCCATCTCGTCGTTCAGATAAATAATGAATATTACGCGCTACAACCTCTTTACCGGTCCCCGATTGACCCAGTACTAATACTGTCGCATCAGAGCTTGATACTTGGTTAATCAAATGGCGGACTTTAGCAATACCTTCACTGCGCCCGACTAAGCTTCGGAATAGTTTGGTTTGGTTGCCACTGGTTAAAGTGTGTTCTCGCTTGGCTTGGCCAAAAACTTGGCAAAAATGCAGCAGTTCAGTCAATTGCGGGTAATTTATCGGCTCTTCAATTGTTCCGAGCATGTTGGATAAATTGATATCGGTATCGCCTAATAACAACATCGGTTGCCAAGGCACTATAGCGGCTATGTTTTTAATACTCTCGACGCTGATGTTTTCATCAACAATGACAACAGCGCGATACCGAGATTGCTCGATCAGGGCTAAAAAAGATTCATTAGAGACAATTTCACACTGCTCGCCTAGGAATTCGAAAATGCAGCACAAACGAGTCACGCGCTCTGATGGGGTACCGACAATTAAAATTCTTTGTTCTATTTGCATCATTCAGAAGGCCAAAAGCTCTTGTTATAGGTATTGATTCGGGATGATTATGCCGCATATCGCCACATAAGCCAAAGTACATTGCCGTCATAAAAACTAACAGCACTGACATTATTCTAGCATTATTCCTAAAACAGGATCGTTAATCCGCTAAATACAGTGAAGAAAAACGAACTCAATGGTAAATAACCTCAGCTAGGGATAATAAATGGTTATCAAACAGCCCTTTGTCTCGCTAACTGTGTTGCATTGACTTGCAATAGGCTCGCTATTGGCGCGCCTATGCCCCTTGTTAGCAAAACAAATGACAAGTTTGATATGAAATAGACCGCATGTTGTCATTTTGCCTTACATAACCCACATCTTAACCCGAGTTGAGGTTAAATATTGTATTATCAGCCCACTATAAGCAAGCATCAGTTACATTTTATCTACAACAGATAGCATTTTATGTTGAAAATGGTGATTTTTCATTCAAAAATTCTAATAGAGCAAGTTTTGTTTCGGTTATGAGGATCAATATAGACTCTCAAGAAACTCTCTCTCACGGAAAAGAGATGATGCTAATGAACTAAGTTAGTTAGGTATTTTAAATGGATACATGAATTGCAGGTAATGAATTTGTACGAAAAGTTGGATATCATAAACTAAATACTAAGCCAGACAGCAAAAAAGACGCTAAGCGTCTTTTTTATTTTAAATACAGTATGCTGTAACGCTTAGCTTGCTTCAGTGGTTAACTCGTGCATATCTTGTGGGATGGTATCCCAACCTTCTTTTATGGTTCTGAGTAACGCAGAAACTTCTTCGAGCATCTCTATATCATTCGCTACATTAGCCTCAGATAATCGTCTCAACATGTATTCGTAAAGCGAATCTAGATTAGCAGAAACATCAGCACCAGCATCCATATTTAGGCTGCCGCTCAACCCAGCAATAATACTAACGGCTTTACCAATATTTTCGCCTTTTTGCGCCGGGTTTTTCTGTTGGATAGCGTATTTTGCTTGGGCTATACGTTGCAATGCGCCTTCAAACATCATTTGTATAATGCGATGTGGCGAAGCCACCGCTATTTCGCTTTCTAGCGATACTTTTCGATATGACTGTAGTGAGCTTCTCATAAATACCTACCTATCTGAATCAATACTCTTATAAACATTAACTTGACGTTGGTTTTTCTTGCCTAGATGTATCTCAGAATGCAAACTGTTCAACACTAACTTTGCTTTCACTTCAAGGCTTAATGTCAACTCCAATTGGCGTTGCAAATAATCTCTTTGCACAAATGAATCATCTGTAATCAAAACATTCAATAACTTTTGACGCTTAGTAACCAACTCTTGCAAATTCAATACCAACTCATCAAATTCTTCGATGTTATTTTTGCTTTTTAAACGGTTCAGTACTGCCTTACATTGTTCGCCAGTTGCATCCAAATCATCAATTAGCACTTGTTGCTCTGTTGTCGTCATTTGATTTTCATCTCGATATTATCTTTTAAACAAATTGATTAAACAGATTTACTAAAAGGTTGTTTAAACAATTAATTGACCATTCAATTAATTATTTTGACTCACCAGCCCAGGAAGTGAATCGAGTCGTGATTGTAAATCGGAACTCTGGGTACTTAATTGACCCACAATCAAATCCATATAGTTATACTGTTTAAACAAGCGCGCTTCAAATGCCGCCATTTTTCGTGCAAACACTTCTCGTTGATCGCTTAAACGCTCTAAGTTACCGTCTAGGGAGCTATCACGGCTATCAATAATAGAACCGGTGCCAACATACGAATCAAGGTAACCGTCTAATTTTGCAGCCGCACCAGTATCTTCTGCGGTAAACATTTCTTTAATGCCAGTAACATTGTTTTTTAAAGCGGCGGTTAAAATCTCGTCATCTATCTCTAAAGTGCCACTGCGCGTGGTAGTAATGCCGATAGAAGCAAGCGACAAATTACCGTTAGATGTTGCAAACGCTGATGAAATAACACTGCGTAATTGGCTTTGTATCCCGCGAGGCAAGGAATCTCCTTGCAAAACAGCAGCTTGTTGCGTTTCAGCATTGTAACTGGTTAAATCAGTTATTGTTTTCGACATTGAGTTAAACGCTTCAACAAACGATTTTATGCCACTTTTTATTGAGCTAGTATTTTGGGCAACAGTCAATGTGGTTGGCTTGTCGATATCGGCGTCTTTTAGGTTAAGGGTCACACCATCAATGGCGCCCTCTACTTTATTACTGCTTGAAGTAAGCTTTAAACCGTCAATGTATATAATCGAATCTTTGGCAGGTTGCAATTCAGTCATAGCAAAGGTATCGGCCAACACTGTACCGGCACCAGTATCAGTTGCCGAAACCGTTATATTATTGGCGGTACCCGTTTTGTTGGAAGTTAATACTAATTTAGCACCTGCATCACTGTTAACTATGGTAGCGGTAACGCCAACATTATCTTTAGCTGAGTTAATTTTAGACACTAATGTTTGTAAAGTATCTTCTGTGGTAACAGCAACATCAAAGCTATTGCCATCAACGGCAAAATTTAACGAGCCTTCATCTAACGCTGCCGTCACATCGCTCACAGCCGCAGAGCCAACTTTTTGACTAACGGCTAATTGCTCAACGGCAACATTATAACTGCCAGACACCGCATTATTACTTACTGTAGCACTTAGGTAAGTACTCTTTGAAAGTGACACACTCTGACTATCGAAAGAATCTGTTTTAGAGAGAAAACTCAAACTACTTTTAAATTCAGATAACGAGCTTTTTAAAGAGCCCAACGCTGATATTTCAGCATTAATTGCACCCTCTTTGGCATTAAATTGCGCGACTTTAGGAGCCTGCTCTGAGGTAACCAGAGCGGATACAATACCGTTAATGTCTAGTCCAGATCCTAGTCCAACCGATGTTAATCCCATATTTACCTCAATTTATCTCTTAAAAAGTATCATTATCTTTTATCAAATATTCAACGCAAGGCTAATTAGGCTTCCGTTCTTATCAATAGCCCTTTTACATCAAGCAATTTTTGAGCCAACTCTAACGCTTCATCGTTGGGGATTTGACGTATAAGTTCACCCGTATCGATATCCATTACTTTTACAATAGCGGAGCCAGAATCATCATCAACCGAAAATGCCAAACCTTTATTCATTATCGACATGACCTCTGACAACTGCTCAACCACTACCGCTAATGCTTCAGCTTGGGATTGCTCTTTTTGGGTATCGGCTACTTGCTCTGCTTCAGTTATCGCCTTAGTCAGCGACACCTTATCAGTCTCTGGCACATAAGTGCTTTTTTCAGTAGCTAAATGCTGGGCAATATTTGTACCTGATGTTGCTTCAGGCTTATTAGTTACAGAAGGGTTTACAGGTGAGCTTGTAATACCCAGTGAATTATTATCCATAACATCCTCTCTAATCAGTGTAATCCTTGCGTATCAACAACGTCACATCAACCCAGTAAACAGTCAGCTCGTTAAAGATAACCAGACTCAATAACATGCTTAATCGCCATGCATATCCATTCATACATAATCTATATGCGTATGAAACAAAAAGGAAGATTCAACCGTGAATCTTCCTTTTCTATTTTGACGTTATATTACTGATTCACTCAGTGATTCACTATCAACCTACTATTCACTAATATAGCTGATTACAGTAGTGATAACGCAACCTGTGGTAACTGATTCGCCTGCGCCAACATAGCCGATGAAGCCTGTGACAGAATCTGCTGCTTACTTAGCGCAGCACTTTCTGAAGCAAAGTCAACATCTTGAATACGGCTACGTGCATCTGATACGTTATTTTGAATGTTACTCAAATTACTTAGAGTGAAGCCCATTCGGTTTTGAGTAGCACCCAAATCTGCACGTTGAGAATCGATACTGGCTATTGCTGAGTC